>JFJP01036961.1_pt1 | contig 100539 bp, 177 predicted proteins | sample 431651 | NCBI WGS metagenome assembly JFJP01 (sample SAMN02602958, study PRJNA72255) | Microbial mat metagenome, whole genome shotgun sequencing project. | biome: fresh water; feature: sink hole; material: water; isolation source: purple microbial (photo- and chemosynthetic) mats found in...
TTTGGCTGTATAATTCACACATGGCGCAGATGATCGGGTTTGCAGCCAAGGGCAGCGAAAAGAAAATAAAAAATCTTTTCGCAAACTGCAAAAACTGTGCTACAATGTAGCCACTGCAACGAAAGGTTCAAAATGATTACAGAAATTAACGTGTTTGACTGTGATGGTGTGTTGCTGGACTCTAGCCACCGCTATGCTACACAAACGAGAGCAGACGGTGCAACTGTTATTGATCTGGCACACTGGATCGAAAATGAGCACAAAGCGTATGATGACGAACCATTGCCCACGGCATTGCGTGAATATGCGGCAAGTTTGGCAAATCCTGCCGCGTACACAATTATCGCAACTGCCGCTGTAGTTTGTGACAATCGCATTAAATGCTTGCGTGATAAAATTGGAATGCCTGATTTTATTATTGGTCGCAATGGTCGCAGTGATATTCGAGGCGGCGCAGAATTGAAAATTGCCGGATTGAATAAATTGCTGCAATTAAAGCAATTCCGCAATGCGCGAGTTAATATGACAATGTATGAAGATAATTTGTCATATCTCACGAAAATCTGCAAAGCATTTAATTGCCGTGGTGTATATATCCCTTCAGTTCAGGGTCACTAATTAAATAGGTTTGTTAATTGTCCTACACAATTAACTTGCGATTATCCGGCAATTCCGGTATATAAAGGAAAATGAAAATGGCTAAAAAACAATTCTTTGCGATTCTTGACACTGAAACCACAATGGAAAATACAGTTGCTGATTTTTCAATTATCATTGTCGATCGTGAAGGTGTAATTCACAATCAATGCGCGGTAATGGTAAAAGATCATTATGGCAAATTTGAATTGTTCCACGATAAAGCTGCAAATGATATTTGGGGTTATGCTGGTTTGGAGCGTAGAAAAAATAACTATGTCGATATGCTTAATTCCGGCAAACGAATGCTTGCATCTGTAACTGCAATTAATGCGTGGATTCAGCAAGCAATCGGTAAATACAATCCAACACTTACCGCATATAATCTGGCATTCGATAAAGACAAATGCGAAAAGACTGGAATTGATTTGTCGGGTTTTAAAGATTCATTTTGCCTTTGGCAAGCCGCTGTTGGTAATATATGCAAAACTAAACAATATCGTCAGTTTACATTGGAGCAACACGGGTTTAATTCAGTTACCAGTTTTGGTAATATGACTTTCCAAACTAATGCGGAAATGGTTTGTGCATTTATTAAGGGTGAATTTATTAAAGAGCCACATACATCATTAGAAGATGCGCGAGATTTTGAATTGCCAATCCTCCAATTGATCTTGAAAAAGGCTAAATGGAAAGAGAAAATCACCCCTTACAATTGGCGCGAATTTCAGGTTAAAGATCATTTCACTGCAAAATAAATAATGGGCGAAAGCCCATTTAATTGGAGAATTAAATGGAAACAATTAAATTTTTCTGTGAAATTAGATTCGACCCTGAAATTGTAGATAGGGAATACTTGGAACAATTGATTTATTCCTATTTAAATGAAACATGCGGAAATGCGGAAGCAGATATTGAAATTGAAAAGAAAGAATAATAAATGGGCCAATTGGCCCATTTATTTTATCTCAAATATAAGTCTCGGCTTATATATAGCGCTATAAATATTATAGCGCGGGCGCCAATTATATACTATATAATTGGGCCGTGTCAAGGGGTTTGTACGAAAAACAACACAAATAAATAAAATATTTTGCTTGCAAAATCGCTCTGGACGTGGTACAATAAGGTGCGGGTGCGCCGAAACCCGCTCCTAAAATGATAGCACGAGGTCGCTACCGTATTATATCACGTCTGGAGGTGTTTGTATATAGGGGTTTCCACCACTGTGGTATTTTCACACTCGAAAATTTTTTGTTGATTTTGTACGGGTTTGTCTGTATAATTCTCTACATGATGCAGCGATCGGGCAGCGTCAGACGGCAAAAAGAAAATAAAAAATCTTTTTGCAAATGCTCAAAAACTGGTGTATAATATCCTCACTGGCCCAGCAGATTCTGGGAACCTTAGCTTACTAGGAAAATCGAAATGACTGCTACTACTAAAACTGTAAACTACACTGCCGAGCAAACCGCCGCAATGGTTGCTGCTTACATGGCTGCCCCAACTGCCGATACTGTGGCAACCCTTGCTGAACAGTTCGGCAAGACTGTGAAATCTGTGGTTGCCAAATTGAGCCGCGAGAAAGTTTACGTTGCCAAAACCTATGTTACAAAAACTGGTGAGGCTGTTGTGAAAAAAGACAGCCTGGCAGATAAGCTGGCCGAGATCGTTGGCTTGACCGAGGCCGAGGCTGATAGCTTGACCAAGGCCAACAAAACGGCACTGGCTAAGATCATCGCAAAGCTGGAAGGCTAATCTAATGGGCGAAAGCCCATTTAATAGGCGAAAGCCTATTAAATGTGTTTTTAACTGGAGAAATTAAATGTGGCCTCAAATTGCTGTAATTTGTTTGTTTGTTACTAACTTTGCGGTTAATTCTGCACTGCATGGTAAACCGCGTGATGTTAACTATTCCATTTGGACTTCCATTATCAATATTGCAATTTGGGCAGTTGTGCTGAATTACGGTGGATTTTTTAATAACCTGAAAGGCTAATAAAATGCTGATTATTGCACAATATGTTAATCCATATGGTGAAGAATTTTTTGCATCAATTGTCTGCGATGAAATGCGCGGTGAGATAATTGAACAACTAACTACCGAATTGGTAGATAAATGCGGCGATGAAATACGGCTCGAGGATATCTATTTCTACAATTCGGTGCGGCTTAGGGTCGAAATTAAAAAGGAATATGTAATCTCGGAATACTAATTAAAGCGGCAATTGCCGCTTTTTATTTATCTGCCTGCTATAATATTTATAGCACAGCATATACCGTGCTATAAATATTGTAGCGGGGGCGCCAATTATACTCTATAATTGGCGCACGTGTCAAGCATTTTCGTGCAACTTTACATATCTTTACACAATGTTGTTTTTTCGCAACACCATGTGCGCCGTGAATGCGAATCATTCTCAGGTAGGTTCGTATATGCGTGTATGCTTATATTCTGTGCTATTGATAATATAGCAGCGCTATCATTTTTGTAGCAGCGCTATCAAAAGCATAGCAGAGGTATCACCTCTGCGCCAGTGGTAGTTCGAAGTGAAAATCCTTGCAAAAATTCCGGGAGGTACCTCGCGCCCAATTATAAGTGGAAATCCTTGGTAATGTCAAGGGAAAAATTTTGCACTTGAAAAAATTTTCCAAATGAAATATAATATTAAAAGTGGAAAAAATTATTTCGGAGGAAAAATAATGAAGTATAAAAAATGGACGGATGAAGATTTTGCAGAATTAGCCAGGCTTAATGCACTAGGTAAAACTGCTAAAGAAATTGCAGACATATTGGGATGTAGTGATGAAACAATTAAAAGCTATAAAGTAAAACTGGGACTAAGTCGTAGATCAAATAGTAACAGATTCGATTTTAATAAGTATAAGAATACCTTGGATGAATTAAGTATTACGGCGGTTGACTGTACATAGGTAAAAGGTAATAGCTTATTCAGCTGCATGAAGTGTGGGCTTGAGTGGAAAGCTAGATTATTTGATGTATGTTCTAGAAAACAGGAGTGTCCAGAATGTAAACCCAAGCACACGTCTAAAGCCGCTAATACCTGGTTAGACTCTATTGGGATTACGCGCAGAGAAGTTAAAATACCTGGTACACAATACAAGGTTGACGGCTTAGGGTCAGATGGGGTTACAGTATACGAATTTCTAGGAGACTACTGGCATGGTAATTTAGAGGTATTTGACTCAGAAGATGTAAATGCTGTAACCGGCGATACATATGGTACGTTATTTGATAGCACTGTTGAAAGGTTATTAGATATTAAATCTAGAGGGTACAAGGTAATTTACATATGGGAAAATGATTACCTTAAAGGTAATAAGCCAGAAGAGATGTGAAATTATTGTCTTGCCACAGCAACCACAACCCTGTATAATTAAGGCTTCAAAGGGGAAATTCAAATGACACTGGCAGACCTAACCGACACCGAACGCGCAGACGCTGAGAAATTCTGGCTTGAATCGCAAGATTGATCGGCGTATAATATAGACTTCAACGCAGTAATCAACTAAAGGAAACGAACATGACTAAAGCAGTAAATTACACTCCTGAGCAAGAGACCCAGATCGTTGACCAGTATCAGGCTGGTATGTCCACCGACGAAATCGCTACCATGTTGGGCAAGAGCGTTCGTTCTGTGGTTGCAAAGTTGTCCCGCCTGGGTGTGTACAAAACCAAGGCAAAAACTGCTGGTGAGACCAAGACTACCAAGGCTGATCTGGTAGCTCTGATTGAGGGTCGTTATGCTGTTGAGCCTGGTACCTTCGCTGAGCTGGAAAAGCTGACTAAGGCTACCCTCACCTTGCTGGCCCGTGAAGATTGATGCAGTTTAGGGTCAGAAAATTTGATATTGACCCTAAATCGCCAAAAGTGTATAATATATACTTAGACACTCGCAATAAGGACAGGCAATACCGCATACCGATAAATACTGTCTTGCGTGAGTGTTCTATTTAATGTTATAATAATATATCTTAGACAGTTCTAGCCTCCGCCACGGACGCGACGAACATACTAAGTAGAGTGTTTCAGGTGTCTGCCAACACTGTGACCCTAAGTTGCAGAGGCCTACACAGCGTGTACTGGTTAGAATGATATTCTTGCATAGCAGCAACCATGGCCAGTGGTGCAGGCTACACGAGTATCAGCCTATGGGACGTTGTTCGTGGACCACTACAACCGGATCGGGAACATTCTACTTAGTATTTGGGTTGCTATCTGATGATGGTCACACCCTGAGCGTAGCTCTAAAGTTGACCGAAACCCTAGGCTGTGTGGGCCTGCTCCGGCTTAGGGTCATAGTGAAAACTGTAGGTAACTAGGAACACCTATATCCCCTAGTCGTGTTTGGTGCTCTCACGTACCCAAAGTAGCCCGTTCGTATTCGTTAAGTACACCCCGCTAGAGTGATAGACTTACCATATCCCTGCTATAGGCAATAGACTTGGAGCGCAATCTCCTAAGGTAAAACTACTGGCGGAAACGATAAACAGTTCCTTAATTAGCTAAAGGTATAAAACGATAGCTAGCCAATACAACACCACCCGAGTGTCTTCGGTATCCCATCATCTAAGCTAAGAGCGTGGTTTTCACTACGTAATCTAGGTATCGAATCCTAGTGGGCGCTGGTTAGTCAATTTTGTTGCAAAATTGACTAGTCTAGTGAATACTTTATCAGCCAGCCAGGCGATTGGCTCAAGTCTAGCCACCTTGAGATTAGTCCGGTTTAGGGTCAGGGAAACCAGTAAGTCAATCGCGGCCTGATTGCGGTAAGTCGTTTCCTAAAGTTTAATGGCAAGATCGCAACTTGTTGTTAGACATAAAACCATCGCCAGTTTTAGAGCCTCGGTACAGTAGTGCCGGGGCTTTTTTGTTGCCCTAAGAATCCTCGAGAAATTTATGCTTGTCAAAATTTTTCATTATGATATAATAAAGTATTCTCAAGAAATTGTGAGAATTCATTTAACCAAGGAAAATTTATATGCAGTATTCTCAAGAAACACAAGAAGAAGTTATCGAAGCACTAAAAACTGGAAGTACCCCTAAAGAAATCCACGAATTTACAGGTATTTCTTTAGCAACTATCTATCGTTGGCGGGATGAGAATTCTCGAGAATCTACTCCAGTTCTCGAGAATTCTCAGGAACGATTGGAAAAAGTTGTAGAGTTTCTCAAGAAATTCTTAACCCCTCAGCTAGAACAAGATATTAAGCTAGCGGATAAACAACTTAGTGAAGCTACCGGAGGTTTATCTGAGAAGATATGTCTAAAATGCTTGGAGAGATTTCAGCAGCTTAGGACCGAGTTAGAGTCCTTGTAAAATTAGCCCACCTTGAGTGGGCTTTTTCGTGCCTATTATAAAGTGGAAAACCTCCGCTGTCAAGTGTATTTTCTAGGCTCTCTGACCCTAAGCCGTAGCAAACTGCGAAGGCTCAAATTGAGCTTGTACCGCGATAATTTGAGTTAATTTAGTCAATTGTAGTCCAATTTTGGTTAGTCTCATTTAATTTGTGCTATTTGTGGATTTTGTTAGATTTATTCAGTTTAGGGTCAGGTTTGGGAGGCTGTCTGCGCCCAAAAGTGCTGCAACGGGGTTTTGCAACCACAATTTTTAGGTGGCCACCGTAATCAATTCTGACCCTAAATTGAAGCGATTGGAACAGGTAGGGCAGGTTAGTGCCGACCCTAAATTGAAGCGATTGGAACAGGTAGGGCAGGTTAGTGCCGACCCTAAATTGAAGCGATTGGAACAGGTAGGGCAGGTTACTTTTTTCATGTTGTTAGATGCTTGATTAATAGCTGTAGCACGCTTTTATTGCACTTTTCTAGGCTATCAAACACCAGTGGATCTTCTCCGCATAGTGTAGCAATCTCCTCGACTAAGGTGGCCTTTCGTATAGAAGGAGTACCCATTTTAGTCACGTATGGTTGCTTTCGGTATAGTCCCATACTAGACAGCTTGGCAATTAGTGAGCGTTCGCTGATTTCTAGTGCCACAGCGATTTCCTGCGGTGTTTGGGTCTCTAGTCGCAACTTAATGTCGGCTAGGAGTTCTGGAGTATATTTTACCATTACAGCTCCCAAGGCATACGATTAGCTTTTGGTGCTACAGTCTCCGTAACAGATTTAGATACAACTTCTGTTTCTACTAGCGGAGGTGGCATAGAATCCCACGATTTAGGGTCAAGGATCATGTACTGATGTCGATTATCTGGATGTGCTGCCCAGGTTTGGCAAAGTACCATACGTTGAATCTGCTGCAATTGAGCAGGACCCTTACCACAGCCACCATAAGTCCAGGACAGTCCATTAAGGCCATAAGTGCTAATGTAACTTTTTACAGTTCCCATTTTATCACCGCTCTTAACTGTAACACCTAGAGTACGCCACTCAATAATATCTTCTAGAGCATACTCTGGGATTTCTTCCGTCATTAGTGTGGCAAGGTCTTTACCAACCAAGTACTCTAGACCGTCTGACCCCCAGTCGCTGTATTTAATGCCATTGAACTGTTTGTGTGGCATCATTAGCAGCGGCACTAGACGGCAATATGGCAGACCCTCAGTTGAGGTCTGCTTGAGCAAATAACGATCGCTAACACTAAACCAGTAGTAGATGCCTTTGTCTAGAGGATCTTTCCAATTAGCTTTAATATATTCTCGTGGCTGAATTAAACCATCTTTGCCTCTAGAGATGGACCACTTAGCTACCCTTGCGGAGGCTTGTGCATATGCCCACGGCTTGTGCTTGATTCCATACTTTTCAGCCCATTCAGCGACCTCTTTCTTCCAATCCTCTTTACCAGTACAGTTCTCAAATAATTCTTGCAAACCAAGATTCTCAATAGTATTTTTAGCTTTAAACATGTTTTTCTTTCTGTCTTGCGGGACAATATTAGATTCGCTTTTTCTTTATAAAGAATAAAAAGACGTAAAAATTCTTAATTGAAAATAAAAAATTTAAATATAGGTTTGGGCTCCACATCATCTGGACATGTGTGTTGAGTCTGAGAAAACTTTTTATAATTTTCGAGGATTTCAAATATGTCCCCGGTAAACCGTAGAGGGGGGCCATCATGAACTCCTGAAAAATAAAAAAGATTTTCAGACTCAACACACAGTATAATTTCTCTAGTAATTACATATATTGTATCACATTCGAATTATACCTGTCAAACTTATTTTTATGGTGCTGTTTCACCACACGATTTCAATGTAACACTCTCTATGGGTAATTGTATACCCTAAACCGCGCAAGGTGTCCAAGACGGGGGTTATTGTTGTAGGCGCAATAAATAAACTGTTGAATCCATTATCCGCTAACTCAGTAATAGCATCTAGTATCCTACCCAGTTTTGGATATGGCGCGTACTCAAACTTGTCGCGGAAAGCATTAGTCACTTCTCTAGCCCTTTGTGCTGTTACCATGTTATTTTCCAGGTTGTGTCTGTCCACTCTTGAACAGTCTTAACGTTGTATCCAAGCTCCTTAAGTGCCGCTATAGTTTTATCACCTATAGGCGGCTCGTAGTGGCATAGGCTATATCCTCCACTACGTGCTTCTATTGCTATGGCCCTAAGAATCTGCTCCAGCTTAGGGTCAACGTATTTGTCTGCTAATTCTCTTGCTTCTTGTGCGTTCATTTTCTAGCCAATCTATCTGCCAGGTGCGTTGCACACCAGCTATCTGGTTTAAACTTTGGTGCGTGTTGTGTAAGGTTAGCAGCTGCCTTAATCTGCTTATAAACCTTACTAGACTTGTACCGCTTGTTAGGGTTAACGTCAAAGTGCAGTTCGCAATCTTGAGGACTGCCTAAACTTGTCCAAGCGTCAACGGTTAGTGAATACTCACGCCACATACGCTGGCTAAGACTGGCTACATGCGGCTCAACTACTCGTGTTGAGGTTATTTTTTGGTAGTCTGGTTTAATTTCTACAACTGCAGTAACGTAGACTACGTGGTTTTTATGCACTACTGAGTCGGTGCCTATGTATATCATTTTTTATGTAGACCCCAGCTGTACTCTAGCAGCCGGAGTTCTTCCCGTGTTAGTTTTTCATAGTGTTCTCGTGGTATTGCACCACGAACAAATTCATAGCGAATAGAGGAAATCTCTAGCATTTGAGTATTAAACTCTCCTACAGTTTTGCCAACCCAGTATGGACACTGATATTTAGCAGGTAACCAGCCTAGACGATTTAGTGGACTACCGCCGTATGTGGAATTTTTAGCCAAGTAATCACTCTGTCCCGTAAATAGCAGTGATAGTTGTCGGGTGTAGTCGGTTTCTAGGATAATATCTTGAGCTTCTAGTAGCTGGATAGTTATCATATTAGCCCCAAATAATCCAGCCAAGGAACAGGCCACAGCTAAAGACAGTTGCTGTGGCAGCCCACAGTACGTTAATAACAGTTTGTTGCATTTTATTTTTTATCCTTTTGTGCTACTGGAACACAGTACTGCTTGCTATCTTTATCTGCAGCTGCGTGGCATTGTGTTTTGCTGTCGTACAGCTCAACGTACATTGGTGTGCAGAGCCTAAAGCAGGTCATTGTTATTAGTGCCCAGGTCATTATTTAATCTCCATTGGCGTACATTCTACATACCTAGCGTCATAGCAGCCTGGATGTGTACAACTACCTACAATACATTCACAGTATGGGCTGCGACATGGTTTAAGTTGTTTTGATGCTTCACGTTTAAGGACGTATAGGGCAACAATATTAGCGTAGTGGTGCAGGTTGAATAACCCGTTGTGCTTAATAGAGTTTTTAAGCTCTATGGCTTCAGAGTGCGTAATTAGGTCTCTAGGTTCATTACCCATAACAGGTCCTCAAGTGTTTTAATCTGTCGTAGATTGCCCGGAATACCAGCCTCCATGCCAGCAGCTCCATAGGCGTTCTCATTAGCATACCAGTCTAACCAGGCTGCCGACCCTAAGCTGCGGCCAGTAATACTGGCTTCAACTTCTCGGCTATACGACGTCTGTAGGCTCCAGATAGCCTGTAGCAGTGCTGATTCTGGGTTAACTTCTAGAACCTCAACCAGCTTGTTTAACTCTATATCAACAGCCAGCATTTTACGTTGCCAACGTTCTAGTGCTCGAAGTTCAATCATTTATTATTAGCCTTACTCAAGAGCGCAGAAATGGTCGAATACAGCTCATTAAGATTATCTGTATCTACCGCCCAGCGTTCCGTAGAGATAACTATGTAGTTACCCATACCGTTGCTAACACTCGCTAGTTTGAGTGTATTGTATTCTGGCAAGCTAGACTCTGCCCCACAATCGCGTTCTTCAGTGTAAATTTCCGTAATTTGTTCAAGTTGCATAATTGTCCCTTAGTAAGACTATATTATAACACAAACGACAAGGCCGATTCAACTGAAAGATTTTCAGCTGAATCGGCCCATAGTTAAAATTGAGAGTTTGTTCGGTTACCTACTTGAGCCTTAGCAGCAGCTAGGGCTTCTTGTAGATGCAGAATATAAGCCTGTACTTGCTGGTACGTCTTTTGTTCACTATAGCTAAACTCTTCATTCTTAGCCATACGAAAATACAGACTAGCTGCAAACTCTTTAGTTTTTTCTAGTTCAAACTCTAGTCGTTCAATACGGTCAAACACTGGTATACCTATTCATTAGTTCATTGGCTTGGCTATCTAGTACCTTCATGTGATGGTCTAGCTTAGCACGATCTTTGTTGTCGCCGGACTTCTTCCACTGCATATACAGTTCATATGCTTGGGAGTTCTTCATTAGGTAACAATCACGATATTTAGGTACGTTCATAGGCTACATTCCTTACTGGAGCACTATCACATTGTAATTTCTTAGCAGGACAGATATTATACCTGCCTTCATATACTGGTACACCATTAGCATTATAAATATAGCACGGCCTGTTTAACTGTCCAGGCTCTTTAGTTCGTTGCCATATAATATTATGTGGATGGAGAGCTATACAAAAGCTAAATAGTGTAGATATCATTGCATTGTATCCTTTAATAGTAGTTCACGCAAACAATGAAAAGCCTGTTTGTCGTCTGGGTCTGGAATAAGTCCTAAAGCGCGCATAATACGGTGCTTAACCAGGATATTTGGCACTTGACGGCGACCCCCGGGCTGGAAGCCCATAGCTTCACCAGCCTGTGCCACACCGCCACTACGGCACAGTCCTGCGTGACAGTGCACAATGACGTTACGACCCTCAGCCAGAGCAGCCGAAAGAATATCTGCAATTTCATTAGCTTGTCGAACGGTTATACCTACCTCACCGTGTGGGCCATGTTCAACTTCAATGTCATCAAACCAGAACTGAAAGATTTGTGCAAATTGTGCAGCTGGTGGAAGTAGAATAGCTGGAGGGTCTGAAATCTGAATTAGAATGTCACGATCAGCAACAACAGGAGCATGATTACCAGTGAAGCAATCATGCTTAGAAATATTTTGGATGAATGGCATCATAGGTCAATATAAACTACGCTGTTGGTTTCAAAGCCCTGGCTAATCAGGTACTTGCTAATGATGTTCTCTTGCACTTGATCTTCGTAGCGTCCGTCAAGATCTTTGTCGTCGTACACAATCCATTCGTAAGAAAAGCCACTATTATTGTAGCCTTCTAGGACGTATTGAACTGCAGCTTGCACTTCCTCAGGAAAGTCTGAGGAATCTACATGGGTTTTGGTATTTCGTTTAATCATATTTTCTCCGTTTCTAAGCCTTAATTATAACAAAAAAGGCCCGGACTATCAAGACGATAATTCCGGGCCTTAAATTAAGCAATAGCTGCTAAGAGTTGCGGAGTGATACTACCTCCAACATACACCTGATAACTATCACCACTTTCGACAACAACTGTAGGAACACTGCGAATGTTAAAACGTTCCATTAACGCGTTATTATCAGGATTGTCAATATCGTACTCTGGTAACGTAATACCTTTTAGTGCAAGGCCCGCAGTTAGGTTTTTACATGGTTTGCACCAGCTGGCGCTAAATTTATATACTTTTTTCATAGATTAGTACTTTGTGTGATTTGGGATTAGTTGACGATACTGAATCCAGTTACGGAAGTTACCGGAATACAAGACACCATCACGGTCGATATGTGTAATACCTGGAGTTTTATTCCACTTGTTAAACATATCAATAACAATAGGAGTAGCCTGGTGTTCGACAGGGCTAGCATGTACAGGCTCACTATTAATTAGTCGATCATAGATCGCCGTTGCCTTGTCTATACTATCGTCGTTTTTACGATAGCTAACTTGAGCACAACAACTAGCAGATACTTTAATGGCTACTTCAGCACTTACCTCTTCTGTACCAACATAGTAAGATATTTGTCCAGTACAATCATCGAACTTACGGGTAATATATGGTACATGCCATTCACCTTCGTGAAGGTCTACTGGAGTATCTTTACTGACTGCTTCATCCATAACAATAGCTAGTGCTTGAATTTCTGGTTGCGCATCGCTATGGTTGCGTAACCATGTCCAATTAGCTATTTCAGTTGTAGTCATTACAACCTTCATCATCATCCACGGTTCGGTAACACGATTGGCTATCTGTTTATGCACTTTATGGCTGGCCATCATTTCCGACATGCTAAGACAGTAGTCCCTAGCTGAGAACCACAGGGATCGTACAGCAAGTTTATCTATAAGATCTAGTTCCTGTTTGCTCTGCATACCTTGCTGGTTCATGCCATAGTTGACAAACTCTACATCCGCAGCTAAAATCTGTTGATGCATAGCTGCAATAGGAATAGCTCTAGAACTAGCACTATTCCTGGAGAATTGACGATGCGTCATAAACTCCGCATGAATATATCGCGGATATTCCAGCTCATAAGTTCTAATGGTAGTACCAGTTTCGTAGTTAAAACTAGACTGGATAATTTTGGCAGTAATTTTCATATATTAAAGAATTCAATAGGTTTTTTAATGGTTTGAGCGTAAAACATTTCATTCATAACGATTTCAGAATATCCCCAATTATCTCCGCCAAGTATAATAAATAGACTGCAATTATCTATTAGCAGTTTACTCGTATCATATAGTTGCTTATATGTTGGAGCTTTACCTGATAGATCGCTATTATTATATAGCGTATATACACTAGATACACCTGCCCAGTTTGCTCGCTTGTATATAACACGACCTAAAAAAGCATTTAAGTGCTTGATTGCAGTATTCTGACTTTCCAGATTTTCAAGTGTATATGGTGTACTAATATATGCAATCATGTCAAACATAACATTTATTAAAAAAGTGCTCCTGCGACTCATATCCGTGGTACCCATACGGGTTGCAGACTAACCTAACAGAGCCGTGTTGTACATCGCACGGTGAGTGAGTATGTCCAAACAACCATGTGGTAGATGGCAAGTCTAACAATTTTTCGTCCAAGTTATTGGCAAAATACGCATTCAGCAGACCACCGTTCACTTTCCAGTATGGGTCTACACATACACTAGCAGGAAGAAAGTGCGTTACAACATAAAACTTGTAGTCATCGAAGATTTCCCCAAGAGACTTACGAGCTTGAAAAATATAATTTGTATCTAGTTCATTGATAGCTGCGCAAGCCTGTGTAGAGAAATCTGGAATACAACGGAAATCGTTAATACCTCTGTAGGCTGCATGTTCTACCGTTGGGTTATTGTGGAAGTTAGTCCACAAGGTGGCCCCAATAAAAACAGTTTTAGTATGTACGTCGGCCCACCAGTCTTTTTGTAAGAAGTGCAGCCAAGTTACACTTTCACTAAATCTACGCAGTTTAGCATCGAAATCTGCAATCCCATCGGAGTTGTAGTACTCGTGGTTACCTGGAACATATACAATGTGTGGATAGCCTTCGTCATGAAAGCGTTTAAGAGTCCTAATAGTATTAGTAGCCCCTGAGTCGATATCGCCAGCTAAAACAAGTACATCTTCGCCATCATACCGGAAATATTCACGATCTTCTAGGCGTACCTTGAACTCAAGGTGCAAATCGCTTAATAGTTTAATTTTCATAATTTGCCTTAATAAAAGACTATTATAACACAAATAGAAAAGCCCATCAAGCCAGAAAATTTCCAGCTTGATGGGCGAATTTATGCATAAAATACGTGATTACCGATAATGGCTATTCGTTTACGCTTCCACTTGGGTGAGACTTGCTTTGTGTGAAAATATAGTGCTTTAAACGTATATTCGCCGCCCATACTCAATACCTCATAGGCAATAGTCATTGCTGTGTAGTATGCAGCCTTGTCACTGACCCTAAGCTGGCGAATACCGGTAAATTGGCGTGGTTGGTACACAACACCACATATAGTTTTTGGAAACTTACTGGATACAGCACGATTAACAACTGTTTTAGCAACAGCATACTGCCCCGCCAGTATTTCGCCACGAGACTCGTGATATACAGCGCGTGCTAGACAAGTAACTTCTCGGCTATCAAATACCGCTAAGACTGGGTTCAGTGTTGCGTGATTCCTGGACGCGGGTAAAAGCAGAAAGCATACCGCTAGACCGCTTAGTAATAATTTTTTCATCTTGAAACTCCTGTGTTGTTTGTTCCAAGCGTGCAATCTGTTTGCGCTTGGCAGCAACCCAACCTTCGTAGTATTCAAGCTTTTCAAGGCCCACAAGCAGTTCCAGTTTGGCTTTTTCAAGGCTGGAGACCGCATAGTCACGGTGATTAGGTTCGCGGAAGGATTTAAACATTTTGTTGCTCATTAATAGTGGTTGCAGGGATTTTAGCTTCAAGAGCTTTAATGGTTTGACGATACTGTTCGCAGTCAGCGTGCAATTGCAGATTTAGTGCACGTTCTTGCTCTACAGCAGTATTAAGACGCTCAAGAACACCGTGCATATGTACTAACTCTTGCGCTGCAGCAATCATATACTTATTGGGCGCTACCATTGTTCGGCGTACAACACCGTCAAAGTCAGTATGATCGTAAGCATATCCAGTTTTTAAAATTTCAATTAAGTTATTCACAGTTTAATCCTAGGAAAGAACACTAATTATATAATAAAAGGCAGCGCACTTCAAGTCAATTTTTAGTCTCGCCAGCGGTACATGCTGCGCCCACCGCGAAAAATATTGATTTGCGCTAACTTGGTACGCATGATATAATAGACACAACCAAGGATAAAAACATGAGTCTACAAACCCTAAGCTATACACGCGAGCTAGAATATGTAATTAGAGATATTCTATTACCTGTGTATGATAAGCACTATAGAGATCGCGGTGAACTACCACCGTAAAATTCTATTTTGACTTAAATGTGTATTTTTGATATAATTATTGTATGAACGAACAAACATACCCCACAACCACCCCCTTAGAATTTAACATGCCACTAGTAGGCACTATGTCACATAGTATGTGGCGTGGCCCACAAAAGGATACAGTGTATCATGTAGATAATGTTAGTATTCCAGAAGAGACTAAACAAAAAATGGATGCACTAGAAACACAGGCTGGTGCAATTAAGTTTGATGGCGATAAACCTCCACTCAATCTTCTTAGTAACGAAGCACTTGTTCAAATCGCCAAAGTAATGCAGTTTGGTGCTACTAAGTACGCTGCGCACAACTGGCGCAAAGGCTTTGCATGGTCGCGACCCTTAGCCGCTGCACTGCGACACATTAACGCATTTAATGATGGCGAGGATGTAGACCCAGAAAGCGGCTTGTCACACATGGCCCACGCAGCTTGCTGCATTATGTTCCTGCTAGAGTTTGAGAAAACACATCCGCAGTTGGATGATCGTTATAAAGTGTCCGAGAATGTTTGAAATGGATAGACTAGAACGTGCTCTTCTCAAAACACGCCGCAACTTGTGGGATGTGTGCAGAGAACTAGGAATAGACGAGCCAGATTTTGAACTACTAACAGTTGGTCAATGCGCACACTGTTCAGTATGGCACTACTCATATAAATTACAAGAAGATCTAGATGGCAGCCCTATTTGCGCATATTGCGAAGATCTTATTGGTAGATAATAAATCATGCAAGAAGATATTTATACATTAACCTCTAGAATTTTTGCACTTACTGCCCCCTACGACAATGTGTACCAGAGCAATCGCAAACGTTGGTTGTTTGTGTGCAGCGCAGGTATGTTGCGTGCTCCTACTGGAGCAGCAGTTGCAACAGCCAGGGGCATTAATGCACGTAGTTGTGGTTCTAACACCAACTATGCTCTTATCCCTCTTAGTGTAAACCTTATTATGTGGGCAGATAAGATTTTCTTTGTTCACGAAGAAAACTACATGGACGCTAAGATTACATTTGAAGACACATACTGGCCAGATATTGAGGCTAAATGCGTAGTTATGGACATTCCGGATATATATGAAGCATACGACCCTAAACTGCTTCAAATTTTTGAAACCGAACTCAAGGCGTACCTATGAAAGAGCTAGTTAAACTAATTGGTGGTATAGGCTGGATTGCTGGCTTTGTACTATCCAAAGGCTTTTGGCCTACAGTGGCATGTGTAATTCCATTCTGGGCTTGGTATACTACAATTGAATTCCTATTAGGCAAACTATGAATAAAACAAATCATCAAATTGCACTGTACGGTAATTTGATTATGTCTTCAACTACAACAGTTACTTGGGCACAGGCAATATTTATTATATTCGCAGCAATATCTCTAGTCTACTTCTTACTTTTAAAAGACTAATATGTACACAATTTACTTTAAAATTAACTACAGCTATGGTACGTTTAATCACTGGTACTACATCAGCAAGATTATTCGTCCTGGCGATAGCTACTCGCCGCTCGATGACAGTGAATTAATGCATCAGCTTGACGAACGTGTACAGCTTGAGCTGGATGAATACTTCTATCCCTCACGTCGTGAATCGGAAAACTGCGACATTGATCTGCTAATTATATCCTACCAGGAATACTTATCAGTCAATGTACTTAGCAAGTTTGATATGGAATGAAAGAAAAATATAGCTGGGATTGGATATTGTACAGACAATGGATTTGTAAGTACAATTATCAGAAATCTATGATTAAGCGTTGGCTTAATACCTGGTAATATAGTTGTGTGAAGTTGACGGAAACGTATTCTGGACGGCGGGGCAGTACCGCCCAGGTCCACCATAAAACACACTACGGCACTGTCTTAGTTCAGTGTGGTTCGATTAAGTAGTGTGTTTTATATTGGGCCTGACACAGTTTCGACAGGGTAAAGAGTACTGATATGGACAACTCGTCAGGAGTAGACGTTAAAAGCAAACTAAACTAACCGCAAACGACAGCGAGTTCGCCCTAGCCGCTTAAGGCTTGGCTGAGGTTTGACCCGTTACCTTATTAACAAAAACGGGTCACTAATTTCTCTCTTGAAGACGCTGGTTATCTTTGATATAATTATTGTTCTTTAGGAGATTAAAGCATGGCTGGATATACAAAAGAATTTTTGGTTGATGCCTTTCTTTCGCGGTATATGGACATTGATCCACAAAAATTTGAAGACCTAGCCACTATGGCTAACAACTTCTATGATGCAGAAGGCCGCGACAAGTTCCGCGCGTACTGCTCACTAGATGCTGAGGCAATTAGGGTTTATAAAAATTGGCTTGCGGCTTAATTGGTTTTTTGTTATAATTATTGTTCTCTTGGAGAATATATGCCTGTAACATTACACCCAGCAGTTTGGAGCAAAGTTTATGATAACCCCAAAGTGGCTAAGGCCGCATGGGATGCCGGTAAGGATTTTAAAATCCTAGATGGGCCATACTGCTCAAAACGTGACAGGGAGCTGTTAGTTAAACAGTACGCTAAGATTGTTATCGAGTACAAGCCTGGGCACTTTCTTGAGGTATAAGAATTCTGTCTTGAATGTCTTAGCTAAACGGTGTATAATATAGTTTCTTTCGCAATAACTGAGTATACAGTTGGGCGCGAAATAAAATAAAGGCCAAAACAACCAGTGTGGATTGCTGTGACCCGTCCTCAGTAGCGCAGAGTCGCTAATCAAGTTTTGAAATATAGACTTGATTTCAAAGATTATTTAGTATATAATTAGTCTTTGAAATCAATTGAGAACCAAAATGCGCGAACTTTACGTTATTGAATTTGAGTCAGCTAACTACGCTGGTGCACACGAAACCTGCATGGTATGGGCCACTAGCGAAGATGATGCTCAAACGCAATTTGAGCTATCTGGATGGGGCGAAGATTACTACCGCAAACAAGACTACGATCAGTACGTAGACGAAAATGGTAGTGATGAAGATGTAGCTTGCTGGTCAACATTTAATCGTGCTGTGCGCGTGGCAGGTTCTAGTTACGAACAGTTTGTTAACGATCCTTCGCAAGCTAGTTTTTATCAGATTGTTAACGAAGAATAAATAATGGAGTAGATGGAACAATGGCGTTCTAGCCGGCTGTAACCCGGTGGCCTCTGGCAGGTAAGTTCGATCCTTACCTACTCCACCAATTTTATTAGAAATCTTCTAGCAATAGACACTTGGGCATACTGGACGCAGTACATGAGGCTTGACAGCCTACAAGTGGCCGATACGTAGACTAAAGCCCGGCAGGGTGATTAAGATGCGTAGTCGGGGGATTCCTAATAAGATTAGTCGGGAGAGTGGTGGAATGGCATACACAGGGCGCTTAAAACGCCCCGCCGCAAGGCATACGGGTTCGAATCCCGTCTCTCCTACCAATTATGCGGATATGACGAAATAGGTAAACGTGTCACGCTTAGAACGTGAATTCTGGGGGTTCGAGTCCCTCTATCCGCACCAAGTTTTATGCAGCAGTTAGTGTAGTGGAAGCACATGAGTCTGTGAAACTCATAGGAACGGATCGTATCCGTACTGACTGCCCAAAGATAGTTAATGGAGCATTCGTCTATCGGTTAGGACACCTGGTTTTCATCCAGATAAGAGGAGTTCGATTCTCCTATGCTCTTCCAAATTTTTCAACAGCAACTAAAAGGCAAACATGAGCTACAATCGCGAACTGGAAACTGACAAGCAAGCTAAACAAACCTCGGACAAAAATCTGAAGGCTGCAGCTAGTGAGCGACTGAAGAAAAACGCCGAGTGGAAAAAGCGTAATCAAGCTAAATAACCTACGTGCCACCATAGCTTAACGGTAAAGCTCCGGCCTTATACTCCGGCGATGGCTCTAGATTGGGGCATGATATAGGTTCGAATCCTATTGGTGGTACCAAATGAATAAACTAAAAACGCACTTGTTACTAACAAGCATAATGTTATGCTGTATACTGTTTGCAGTGTGGTTCAACATCGTAGTGCTGTTTATTAGTTTTGTAAGTAATTAACGCGGGGTATGTCAGCGGCAGACGGCTGGGCTCATAACCCAGAGGTCGTGGGTTCGAGTCCCACCCACCGCAACCAAATAAATGCATCGTTAGCTCAGAGGTAGAGTTCCTGATTTACATTCAGGCTGTCGGCAGTTCGATCCTGTCACGATGTACCAAATATCCGTCCGTGGTCTAATGGATAAGGCAAGGGACTTCTATTCCCTACGATATGGGTTCGACTCCTGTCGGGCGGGCCAATAATTTAAAATACTATGAACGTACTTGTTGTATCAAATCCAGAACTTGGTTGGGATTGTGTTATTGGTGTCTACGCTGACACACCACGCAATCGTGAACTACTGCAGTCCAAAGAAGAAAATGACGGGTATGTAATCACAGAGCGAGATCTAGAGCAGGACTACGAAGATTGTACTGATTGATATTTGTAACTCAACTAACTTAAAGGAGAACATTATGCGATTGTGAACAACAACAGGAGCATAATATGTCTAGAACATACAAAGACAAAAAGTGGAAGCTACGTCACCCAGAAAATGAATATACATTTGGTGTCGAACGTGTAGCATATGAAGTACAGCGTAGAAACTGGAGCACAGGCGAACTGCTAGACGAGTACTCTACACGTTATGCATACTTTGATATTCCAGGTGCAAAAAAGAAAAAGCCTCGTCATGAGCATGGTGTGTGGAACTGGTGCAGGAATACGCCTAGTTGGTGGAATAAAATGACCAGTCATGTCCCAAAGCGTGCTAAGTGCCGTAATTGGGAAAAGACTCGTACGCTAGATAATCTTGACGAAACCTGTCCAGACTACGGACGCAAGCCACACATTTACTACTATTGAAAAAATTTACTTGACTTTTGGCTGCATATGTACTATAATATGTATGTGGTCAAAAATTATAGGAAAAATATGACAATAGGTATTTATAGGCTAATATTTAAAGGTACGGATAAAGTTTATATTGGTCAGTAGGTAAATATAAAGAATAGATATTCTGAGCACCTGCGTACATTTAAAGAAGGAAGTGCATCTTGTAAACTGCAAGATGCATATAATTTATACGATATACCTAGCCTAGATATACTGTGTTAGTGTAATCTAACTGAGTTAGACTCACTAGAGAATGAGGCCATAGAACTTTTTGATAGTGCTAATAATGGGTTTAATACATTTACTCATGAAGGTGGGTCTATACGAAGTGCTGGTGGGCTAGACCACTGGAACTCGAAGTATCCTAAACGACTTATATTAAAAGTCTTTGCAGCTCTCATTAGATACAAAGACTTATCGTATGCTGCAATAGCTAGAAAGTTAAACACTTCTCCGTATTTAGTACACAATGTTGTATCTGGGAAGCATCATTTATGGTTGAAAGATTCATATCCAGGTAAATTTGCTATAATGTTAGAGCTTAAAGCCGGTAAAAAAGATAGAACTAAGAAAACAATAAGTACAGAATTAGGTAATATACCAGTACTTGTATCCCCATCAGGTGATTATTTCAAAGTACCGAATATTCGACAGTTTTGTGTAGAGCATCCAGACTTTTGTAGTAACATAGATGCATCTAGATCGTCTTTAGGTAAAGTAATTAAAGGCACAAAGACTTCTCACAAAGGCTGGGTATTAGCCTCTTAAATATTGTCTTGATTTTGTAAACCAAACCGTGTATAATTATTGTTTTAAAGGATAATTATGCTCGGTTTCGCTTGTAAAATTAACAGTGCATACGATACAGCAGCTTCCGGGCTGAATATCAAGGGTACAACTCTTACATGGTTACGTGCTAACCCTGATAAAGCGTATATCAAGCTATCTGACTTGTTGCGCGATAATCTCAAGGCATTAGAGGCTCAGATTGAGTTTATTGGTGCCCTGCCAAAGCAGCAGCGAATGTTTCGTATTACCAGTGACTTGCTTCCCGCATACACTACTGATGATTTTATGCCATTCTACTACCAAGATCATATCCAGCAAATACTGGAACATATACTTGGTCGTATTGGTGCTCGTGCTAGATAGTTAGGCATTCGCCTTTCAATGCATCCTGGCCAGTTCTGTGTATTAGCTAGCGATAATCCAGCGGTTGTAGAAAATTCTATTGCAGAGTTTGAGTATCACGCTGATATTATTCGTTGGCTAGGGTACGGTAAAACATTTCAAGACTTTAAGTGTAATATCCACATTGGTGGTAAACGTGGCCCTGCGGGACTGCGTGAAGCGTACTACCAGCTTAGTCAAACTGCACGTAACTGCATTACAGTTGAAAATCAGGAATTTACCTGGGGACTAGAGCATTGCCTAGAATTGGCTGATATTATACCTACTGTATTCGATATTCACCACGACTGGATTTACAACGGCAAATATCGTACAGAAATTCCTCTAGACGTGCTAACTAGCTGGCGTGGGCTTCGTCCTACAATGCATGTTAGCTGTTCTAGAGTTCGTGAGCATGACGCAACGGCTATAGCTACCAAGCAAGCACTACGTGCTCATAGTGATTACATCTACGAGTCTGTGCTGGTAGACGAGCTACTGCCATGTTACCATGAACACTTTGATATAATGGTTGAGGCCAAAGAAAAGAATTTTGCTCAGCAACAGCTTGTCGATAGTTGGGTAGAAAAATTTGGATTTGACCCCAATGTTTGATTACTGTATAATTTATTTATAAATTGAAAGAGCGACTCATTATCCTTAAATGGTAGCGAGAAAGGCGCGTTTACTAGGATCGTAAAAACAACTAGACGGGCAGTGTATCAATGCTTAGTAATAATTTGATGCCGGTACCCATACGACAATGGGTTATCTCTGGTTCGGTTAGCGGCTATACCTCTACGTTTGGGACGTAGCTTTCGTAGGTTCGAGTCCTACACCAGAGACCATAAGTAAATATCTTGCTAGTTCCATGTATTTGGAACCTTGCACTCCAGTGAAATAAGGGTACCCGGCCGGTATATCCCTAAAGCGGAGTAGTTCTAGTATAGCTAGCCTTTAGCGGGGTAGTGCAAAAGCTAGAGTATGCGTAATTTGACTACGTAGGCAGCAAACAGGATATTTAATTATGGGCTATTAGTGCTAACGGGAACACGCCTGGTTTGCAACCAGGAATTGACAGTTCGATCCTGTCATGGTCCACCAAAACCTACCTTAGGGTTCGTTGTCGCAACGGTTAGAGGCTAATACCTCAGGCGTCCGTGATCTATATAGTCGTCACGTTAAACCTCTTTATGAGTGACCACAGCCGCCAAGCAGTGGGGTACAAAGGAACTATACGTATTATGTACGCGGTAGGAGCGAAATGCCTACGCTGGAGTCGTAACCAGCACTAATTCAGGAGGTAGGGACTGCACGGCGTGGTCGCCACACTGTCACTGTGGATATTCAGATGGGTTCAATTCCCATTACCTTCGCCAGTTTAGCCGAAAAGGGTAGCTCCCTCCGTTATTACCACGAATAATAACTAGGCTTTCATCTTTCGTGGAGATTATAATGAATAGTGGAATTTACTCCCTTAAATGGGATTAGCAAGGTTTAATATATGTTGGCCTAAGCCAGGATATAGATGGCAGATTGAAAAGTCATATAAATATGTTACTAGGTAACAGGCATACTAACTATAAAGTACAGAATGCTTTTAATAAATTTGGGCATCCAAGTACAGAAGTACTTGAATTATGTGACATATAGAAGCTAGCAGAAAGAGAAGTTTATTGGTGTAATAAACTAAATGCGCTAGGACCAAATGGGTTATGTATTGTTGAGCCTGGAATAGTAGGTTTTGGTACAAATAGCAACTATACTAAATATAGTAAATATCAAATACTAAAAGTATTTTCCTTGTTATACAATGGTCAAAAAAGTTAGACAGAAATAGAATAGATGACCAAAGTATAGTCTAGGACTGTAAAAGATATTTCACGTGGTAATTAGCACTTATGGTTAAGGGAACAGTATCCCCAAAAATATGATTTAATGCTAAAAGCTGATAGAGCCGCTATAGGTATTCAATAGAAATCCAGAACATTAAAAGGATACTTACTAACTCCATAGCTAGATGTCGTGCCTATACACAGTTATGCAGATTTTGTACGAAATATACATCCAGAACTGGATCAAAAGTAGATAAATACTATGGTCTAGGGTTTGGCAAGAGTTTTACGTGGCGAACGTAAAACTTATAAAGGGTATAGTAGAGCAGATGGAGTAGTCGCATAACGGTATTGCAGGGGTCTCTAAAACCCCCGGTCAGAAATGGCCTTCTGAGTTCGACCCTCAGCTACTCCGCCAAAAGAAAACGATGATAAAAGTACCTGATGAGTGGTTGCCACTAGCCAATGAGTTGTTAGCAGATTTAAATCTGCTGAAAAAACAAAAAGTATACGAGACACTAGAAGTCTTATGGATAGTAGAAAAAGACAGGCACTTAAAAGTTGCCTATAGATTAGAGCCTGATGTTGATGAATTATATGAAGTAATCATGAACATCATTAAGTATTACGAGAAACATATGCAAGCTATTTCCTTTACCAAAACAAGTAATATCCAGGGTAATACTGGAGGAAGTAGCACAGCCTTTTGATTTATAGACTTACTCTATAAACTCAAGGGGCCAATTGGCCCCTTTTTTATTGCCCCATTATCCTTAATGGCAGAGGTCTGCTTTTGTAATGCAGGTGTGTGTGTTCGATTCATACATGGGGCACCAGAATTTCTGTCTTGATTTACCAAAGCCTTTCGTGTATAATAGAGGCTTAAACAGTGAGAAAAACATGAATTACCGTAAGCGCAAAAAAGCTATTACCAAGAAGCTAGCGCTACAAGGTGTACGTTTAGCGTACAATCCTCTTAACCGACATGCAGGCAGCGAATATGAGTTTTACCTATTCCAATTGCGTGTTTTAAAAAATATGAAAAGAGCACTAAATGAGCGCAAAAAATCGAAAAAAGCTGCCAAAGCCGCGTAACATATTTGCGACTTTGGCATGTAAACGGGTTGCTGGTTCCCATACAAAACCATACAAATCACTTCGCGGTAGGCTAAATCGCGATACGGAGGTATAACTTAACGGTTAAAGTACGGCACTTTTAATGCTGTAATCAGGGTTCGATTCCCTGTGCCTCCACCATATTTAAATGTATTGTTTAGTGCCTTTAAATATGGTAATGTTGGGGGTTAGTGAAATGGTTATCACCACGCACTTTGACTGCGTTATTTCAAGTTCGAGTCTTGAACCCTCTGCCAAATAAGGAAACGTATGGAAAGACCAGACTGCTGGAAGATTGTTAAAATAACTGCTCCAACCGGAGAAATACACTATCGTGTAGCAATGGGCTGGTACGGTGGTTATTTAGGTAGTGATAGCTGGCAGATGAATAGTGGAATTGCTAGCCATTACTTTACAAACGAGGATAAAGATGTTGTTTTTGTTGGCGTTAGTGGTAGCGAATATATATGTTCACTACACAATGAAGGTTTAAACGGCTACGTTTCAAGCGTGGTTGTTGGTTATAGTAAAAAACTAGCCAATATAGGTGCTAGTATTGAAGAAGTATTTTTTAGCGAATACTGCGTGTGTAGTTCAATGGTAGAATAAGACGTTGCCAACGTTTGGACGAGAGTTCGATCCTCTCCACCCGCACCATGCTGGATAGACCGAGTGGCGAGGTACCGTCTTGATAAGGCGGCTGTAGATGGATCGTAACCATCATCCAGTACCAAAATAAAATACCGTATAGGCCGACAAGGTGTTAGGCAAATGGCTGTTAACCATTCTCAAGCTGGGTTCGATTCCTAGATACGGTGCCAATTAAATCCCGATATAGCTCAAGTGGACTAGAGCGTGCGTGTGCACTGCGCAAGATGGTGGTTCGAATCCGCCTTGAGGGGCCAAGAAAAAAGTATCGTATAGGGAACATTGCCGAATACTTCACCCTGGACTGGGCGTCCATCGGAACCTATAGACCTTCTGCAGGGGGTTTATAACAGTGTTTATTTAACATTGTTATAAGTCAGGCAAAGAAATTTGCACTTGCCTTGTTTCCTAAAACCCTGTATAATTATATCTTTAACAGCGACTAAAACAACACACTGTTGTAGCGAAAGTAAACTGCTTGGCGGCAGTTAAAATCAGTTACTTCAAACTATGATGGTCTGGGCTTGTAACCGGACGCCCCTCATATACGGTTAGTATATAATCCCTAATGTAAGGCATGTTGTAGGTTAATGAACATGCTGAGCACTGATGCGGATATTCTCAATAGTGTGTTGCTTTAGTTGTAGTGTTTAAATCGGTTACTTCTTTTTATTTGTTCTAAAAACGACTGGGTGTTCGATTCCCCGGAGGCCGCTGGTGCATGGGCCAATATCCGATTTTCCTGTTCTCAACTTTCTTCTTTGGTGTCTCGACCGTTACGTTCTCGTAATATAAAGACTTGATTTTAGGTAAACCGTCTCCCTAAAGCCAACCCTATTTTAGTAGTGTTAGAAACAGTTACTTCACTTTTAATGAAGAGGTCGGTGGTTCGAGTCCACCCAGGTTGGTCTCTAGCCTGTAGCTCAGTTGGATAGAGCGCTAAAATCTCTGTTTCGTCTTGTTCTCTAAATTCTTTTTTTAAAGGAAACTATGTCTTCGATCAATCGCGTATCCCGTGTAGTTAATAAAACTTTCGAGGGTGCTGCTGCAAAACTAATTACTCCTGAAGCTAAGCTGAATCGTGTGGTTATGGCTTCCATGCTGTGGGAAGGACAATTTTACATCGACGGCCAAAAGTCGGCTGATGTAATTAAAGACCTTGTTGCTAAAGTCGACCCTAAGGTGGTAGAGTCTATTGCAATCAAGGCACGCGAAGCCATGAAACTTCGCCATGTGCCACTGTTCATTACCCGTGAACTGGCACGTATCGGCAAACTCTCACACGAGGTGCTAACTCGTGTTATCCAGCGTCCTGACGAATTGGGTGAGTTTGTATCAATGTATTGGATGGATAAGAAACAACCGCTGTCCAATCAAGTTAAACGTGGTCTAGCTAACGCTTTCCACAAGTTTAACGAATACCAGTTTGCTAAGTGGAATAAGTCTAGCGCAGCTGTGAAGCTCCGTGATGTACTATTCCTAACCCACGCTAAACCTCGTACAGAGGGTGAGGCCGATCTCTTCAAGCGTATCGCTGATGAGAAACTGGAAACTCCAGATACTTGGGAAACCGAGCTGTCTGGTGGTGCGGATAAAGGTGCTACCTTTACTCGCCTTATGAAGGAAAATAAGTTGGGTGCACTGGCATTCCTTCGTAACCTGCGGAATATGGTACAGGCTGGAGTTGACGAAAGCCTTATCCGGGAATACGCTCGTGGTGTGAATACTGACCGTGTTCTTCCATTCCGCTTCCTTGCAGCAGCCCGCATCGTTCCTCAATTCGAGGACATGCTGGAAAGCATGATGCTTCGTAGCCTTGAAAGCCACGAAAAGCTGCCAGGAAAAACCGTTCTGCTAATCGACGTTAGTGGCTCGATGTTCGGTACGAAAGTATCTGAAAAGAGCGATCTTGATCGTTTTGACGCAGCAGCTGCACTTGCTATTCTAGCTCGTGAAATCTGTGAAGAAGTAGAAATCTACTCCTTCTCGTACAACGCAGTTCGCGTTCCAGCCCGTCGTGGCATGGCACTGGTAGAGGCTATTCGCAACAGCCAAAACCACGGTGGTACAGCAACAGGTAAAGCTGTTCGTAGCATTAACGCTAATGTTGAGTATACTCGCTGTATCATCTTCACCGATGAACAGTCGCATGACGTAGTACCTAACCCAACAGGTATTGGTTATATCATCAACGTAGCTGCCTACGAAAACGGTATCGGTAACTCTAACTGGACTACCATTAGTGGTATGTCTGAAGCCGTTATCGACTATATCCAGTTGTCTGAAAAGACAGTGGATTAAAGACTAGAATTGATCCTTCTAGTCTACAACGCGTGATGCTCCAGGAACCACTTGCCTATGGTCGAGAGCTAGTAACCACACGGTAGTCAGTCCGGTTAAATAATGTTGGCTCTAAGCTTCGGCTTAGAAAAGTGCTTAGTGTAGTAACAGTTACTTCATTTTTGGTATAATAAAAGCCTGTTACGCTTTTTCTAGCTCTTTTCTAAGCCATAGCGTATATTTTGATTACATCACTAACCACACTTCTAGTACCGCACAGTTGGGTGCATGCAGGGTTCGAATCCCAGGGCAAAAACATCAAAATAGTTTTTCTTGGCTAATTTTTACAATCCTTAGCGTATAAACAGTTACTTCTTAACCTCAATAGCCGTACCTGGGTTCGATTCCCAGCATCCCTAAACTGGGGTGTAATCTAATGGTAGGATTGGCTAACTAAAAAAGCCTGTTTAATTTTTCTAGGATTACTTTATATTGGAAGATGTGTTGCAAGGTGCGACATCGGTTTGCTAAACCGCCGTTCAGAAATGGGCTGATAGGTTCGATTCCTATATCTTCCGCCAACTAATAAATATTATGCACGACCCTAAATCGCTAGAAGCGTTCTTCTTAGAGTATATGCCTAGGACTAAAGAAGTTCTAGAGTCACTATGGGCTACAGATCGACGTGAGTTGTCCTAGGTTCTTCAAGAGTTTATGCGCGCAAGCGGAGAAAATTCTTGGATGTACCCGTATTTTTCCGATCTAGATTATTACACACGAACAGCACAACATAAGTACACCAATCCCTGGGAAGTACTGTGAGCAATATATCCACTGATTACGTCGCTAGTGATACCACTAGGCGACGTATTGTTGTTACTAGTCTCATCCTTAGCTGGGCCATTATAGGCTGGCTAATTTTATACGGCAATCAATCTAATAGCCTACACGAATCGGCTTTAGCCTGGAGTTACGCGTACAATATTTTAGTACTATTTGCATATAGCTTTGGTACTATTATTAAAGACTACTTTAAGAAATAATATCTCCTTAGTGTAATGGCAACACGTCGCGCTCCAAACGCGTTAATCAGGGTTCGAGTCCTTGAGGGGATGCCAAAACCTGGAAAGTAGTGCAGCGGGGCTGGTCCTGCGACGAGCCTTGAAAACTCGGTTCTCAGAAATGGGATGGGGTTCGACTCCTCTGCTTTCCTCCAATTTTTAACCAGCGCCCACCGCGCAAAATTTAGCACATTATGAGTAAAGATTCCAAAAGCATTGACCTTGATAACATTGTTAGTGGAGGCTCTAATGTCTTTACTAAAACAGTTGCACGTGACTATAGCTTCTACCTTAGTGGAGAAATTCTAGAGCCTAGTGAATATATAGAGTGGTTTGATACTATTCGCACTGCTGGGCCCAACGACAGCGTAACCATTCACATTAATTAGATGGGTGGCAATCTAGATACAGCTATTCAGTTTATTCGTGTTCTAGGTGAGACTCAAGCAGAGGTTATTACTAGCGTTGAAGGTTCTTGCATGAGTGCAGCTACCATGATCTTTTTATAGGGTCATAGTCTACAGATTACACCTTTTAGCCTTTTCATGTTCCACAACTATAGTGGAGGTGCCTTTGGTAAGGGCGGGGAAATGTACGACAACATTATGTTCGAACGTAAGTGGTCAAGTGAATTTTTACACCATGTTTACAAAGACTTCTTAACAGCAGAAGAAATTAATTCTATGCTAGATAATAAAGATATTTGGATGGGACATACAGAGGCGGAAGATCGCTGCCGTAAAATGATGAAGGCGCGTACCGCAGCAACAAAAGCTCAACAGTGTGAACTTGATATAGACGACGCAGATGACGCCAGTTAATTAACACTTGAATTGTCTGTTAAGTTTTGATATAATTATTCTTTAAATACAGTGGCCGAGCGGCGAGGCAAGTGATTGCAAATCACTATTATGTGGGTTCGAATCCCATCTGTATTTCCATAGTCAAGTAGCTCCAACGGTTAGAGTAACGGTTTCATACGCCGGCTGTTGTAGGTTCGAGTCCTACCTTGACTACCAAATACCTCGTTAGTACAACGGATAGTGCACTAGGCTACGAACCTGGGAATGTGAGTTCGATTCTTGCACGAGGTACCATAAATAACCGCATACATCAGCTACAATGGAACACCGATAGCCTATTACAAGTTCCGGATACGTAATAGGCAGGCCATGAAGAGTTAGAGCTGGCAGAAGTTTAAGCATTCAGTATGCGGTTATTTATGGCAAAAACATTTACATCTATTAAAAATCCAGCACTACAGCTAACTGACCAACTACCATTTGGTAAGTTTAAAGGCTGTAGAATTTGTGATATACTCGAGGACGATTGGGAATATCTTAAGTGGATGAAGCAAAATACTAGCATTAACTTTAGCCGACCAGTACTTGACTCAATTACAGCGCGGTTTTCAGCTTGGGCAGATGAAACACACTATAACGAAGAAGTAGCCCCGTATCTTAACAATGATGCCGATATTGACCCAGAGGATGTACCATTTTGACTAAACGAGTATTTAAAACCGTATCACTTAGCCCTAATACATCAACACAACGTAGTACTGAGTATATTCCTAGTCGCGTGACTTCTGGTGGTTCTACTGCTGCTAAGCCTGTAATGACGTATACCGGACATGAAATGGTTGGCATTGCTATTATTCATAAAAGCTGCCTGCAACCTGTCTTTAGTAAAGAAGCAGCCGAAGATACCGCTAAAATGCGTAGATAAATAAAGCGTGGTTCGTTTAATGGTAGGACTTCTGCCTTCCAAGCAGATAGCAAGGGTTCGATTCCCTTACCCCGCACCAAGGAAAATAATGTATACATCATATTATACTTATCTAGAAGAAACAAGTGTTCGCAGATCAAAGTATGCAGAACCAATTAACGATTTAGAACCCATGAGAACCAATCTTACAAACGATAACATCGAAACCTACGTTCGTAAACACGCTTACATCGTAGCATCCATGTCCGATGCTGGTCTTAGCGTTGCCGAGGCTCCTGTAATTCATCCTACAATTATCGTAGCACGTGCAGAATGCCAACGTCTTGCTAAACTGAATCCTGGTAAAAACTTCATTGCCCTACAATTAGGCGCATTGGAGCGAGTAGCGTATCAGCCAAACGTTTCAATTTAATCACTTGATTCGTTGAAGTGTTTATTGTATAATTTATACTTCAACGGAGAAATTAAAATGGAAAATATGCGTAAAATTGTTGTCCACGTTACTGCTGGTACTGGTATGGATAACTGGGAGTTCTACGAAGTAGACCCTAAGGTAGAGCGAGGCGTAATCGACAACTTTGCTGAAGAGGCCGCCATCGAATGGGCAGATTCATATGGCATAGGCGACCCCGGCAATTACCCAGACGAGCAAGACTTCGAAGACGATGAAGATGGGTACTCTGATGCCATTGATGAATGGGAAGCAGCCAGCCACGACTGGGATCAAGTAGAAGGCTCATTCGAAGATTACGTTCCAGAAAAACACGATGGATACTCAATGACGGGTACTCCAGAGTTTCAACGCTTCTCTAGCTGATGAGGTCATAGCAGTGGATTGAAAATCCATGGAAACAGGTTCGAGTCCTGTGGGAAGCACCATACAAATCAATATGACAACACTATTTGCCTTATACATTTGGACAGTTGTAGGTGTAGGAGAAAGTCGCGTATCTAGCCTAGTTAAATACGACTGGCGATACAGTGGTGAGTATAAAACACTAGCTCATTGTGAGCGTGCTAGAACTGCATTAGGTCTAAAACCTGAAGTATCTAGATGTATAGACACAGGTAAGTGATCATATTTTTAACCCTAAATTATACCCTAATTCGGGGTTAAACATATGATAAGTAAAGATAAATTAGAAAAAGTAGCCGCTATAATTCATAAATTTAATACAGAGTATAAGTTTATAAAAGAGCCTGACTTTCCTCCATGTCCAATATGTGGGCGCATTATTTACTGCGGAGTAAATGAACTATGTTCATTGAAAGAATGTCCTAAAAAATGAGCAATATTTTTCTTATTAGTGATAGTCACTTCTCACACGAAAATAGCTGGAAAACCTTCAAGCTAGATGACGGAGTTACTCCAATGCGTCCATTTACCTCAACTGAGGAAATGGATGAAACAATGGTAGATAATTGGAACCGTGTAGTACGTCCACAAGACAAAGTATATCATCTAGGTGATATTGCAATGTCTAAGCGTCCACTACATGCAATCATGCCTAGACTTAATGGAGAGAAAGTCCTTATTAAAGGCAACCATGATATTGAAAAAATTACTTGCTACCTCCAGTACTTTAAGGATGTTAGAGGTAGTCACATGCTCGATAGGTTGGCGCTTAGTCACATACCTATTCATCCTGATAGTCTATCTCGCTGGCGCGGCAACATTCACGGGCATTTGCACAACTACCACGTAAAACTTCCTAACGGGTTATTCGACCCTAGATACGTTTGTGTTAGTGTAGAGCGTATTAACTATACTCCGATACCTTTCGAAGAAGTTAATACTATGTTTAAGGCAAGAGGTCTTTAATTAACCGCACTCATAGCTCAATGGTTAGAGCAGTGAACTTAAAATAATGGGTCGCTATATTGGAAACGATATAGTAGTCAGGTGTAAATTCGGTGAACGCTTTAATATGCCAACGCCGAGCGAAGCCCGAAAGGGAACGTGTAGAGACTATAATCACCCACCTAAGGCTTGCTAAGGTGAAGGCATAGTCCAGACCACAAACATTAATACTGGTAGTGAAAACTATAGTGGTAAGCATAATTCATTGGTTACAGGTTCGAGTCCTGTTGAGTGCACCATATAAAAAATAATCTTGCAAATTTTTGAGTCCTCTGTTATAATATAAGTTAACGGAGGATAAAAAATGGATAAATATACTGCTCTTGTAGAGGCACTAGATATAGTGTCCCCTAATTATAGAGAAATTATTACAAAATTCAGTGATAGTGCACTGAGACAAAATAAAACGTCATTTGCTGGTATTACGCCAGAGGCTTTCCTTGAGTTGATTTCTAGACATTCTTACTCATTAACTGAACTTGGATTTTCTGCTTCTACAACGACAAGACTACTAAAAACACTATGCCCTGAAAGAGTTACTGGTTCTACAGGGTCAAAAATATGTACTTATATATTACAAGAAGTAGGGTGTAAGTACTGCTCAAACTGTAGGCAGGTAAAGCTAGTAGAAGATTTTAGACCAAATGCTGCACAAAAAACTGGATTAAATACTTTATGTAAAGACTGCCATGCTGCGACTACTAAGGTTACTCAAGCGAGTAGACAACATGAGTATCGTGCATCTAAAATACAAAGAGTGGTACCTTGGTCAGAATTAGAAGAAATAAAGAAATTCATTAACAAATGCCCTACAGGGTATCATGTAGATCATATTATACCTTTAAATGGTGAAAAAGTATCTGGGCTACACGTGCTGGCCAACTTACAGTACTTATTGGCCTCAGAAAATTGTAGTAAATCAAACAAATTTAACATATCATGACAAAATACGCAGTAGCCCACCACGACTTAGCAACAGGCGAACTCAGCCTTCTGATTATATCAGATGCACTTAATGAAGTAGATGCATGTGCTAGAGCACTAACAGATATAGACCCTAGCTATGACTACGCTGAACTAGCTGAGTGTGCTGATATAGATGCACTGTGGGATCTTCTTTCCGATGAAGAAAGCATCACAGTATTGCCTGTATAAATCCCCGCCACCAGCTTGGTGGCTTTTTTATTGGAGAGAAAAAATTCTCTCTTGAAGTTTTTAATAAATTCGAGTATAATTATTTTTTAACAACTAGCAAAAGGCTAAAAATGAACAAGCAAATTTTCTTTGGTGCTTATACACAAGACGAACTAGACGAAATGGGCATTAGCGATGTATTCGAGCACAATGGTAGCTTCTATGAGTTTCGTCTTGACGTATTTCTTGAGGATGGCTTCTGCCGCTTGACTGATTCCATTGGTCGTATGGTTCCATTTGACATGACACACTACCAAGAATTTGCAAAAGCATTGCAATTGGTAGTATCACTACAAAATATGCAAGACATGAAGGAAACTCTGGACACGGTACTCTACAATGGAAAATCAGCTATTGGACTCCACTACGATCGAGAACTGGGCGAAGTTACCAGCGAGTAAAAAAGCCCAGCTAGTGTGTGATATATTTTCGCAGGAGTGGAGTAGTCTAGAAATTACACAGCTAGCAAAGCTATGTACTTATGCTAGCCTTGAGGGCCACGAGATCCCCAATAATACTCAAGCAATGTTATCCGTACTAGCGTGCTTAGAACAAGCGGGAGCTATTGAAACCCGTGAGTCAGAAGATAAAAAATTAGAAGTAAGGACTAAATAATATGGCAGTTGGTAAAGCATCAAAATCACAAGAAGCATACTACTCTAAGTACAAAACACTAGCTCCAATTAACCGCAAACGTAAGCTAGAGCGCATATTGAAGGCCCAACCAAATAACGAACAAGTTAAAATGGCTCTCAAGGATATTCACTATCGCCGTAAGACCCCTAATACGCATGTGTGGTCAGCTAGTGATAAACGCATGGCACAGGTGCTGCGAGACTGGACAGGCGGGTTTAATATGGAGATTCTTAACTCCAACCCTAAAACAGCTAGTGACGCAATGCAAAGACTGCCTAGTCGTGGGGCTGTAAAACAAGATGACACCCTGCAGGCACGTAGTATGTTTGCACTTAAAACGCGACTTAAAGTTAACGGTACACTGCTGTTTCCTACTTCCACGCGGTTGAATGGGCTTGTTAGCTAATGGCAGAACTCATTTTCTATTACGCTATTTTTGCAACAAGTGTGGGTATTTGGGCTTGTTATGATCTACTACCAGAAGTACGCAGAAAACTATTCGAAGAAAATCGGCTAGACGATGTTATGTACGATAGGCCACTAATAGCATTCGTAACGCTGCTAGTTATTAGTACTGTTATGGCTCCTCTTGTTGTAGTTACTATTCTAGTACCCGGCCTTCGCAATAGCGCTGTCTCAGCACTAGTTAAAAAGGTTTAAAAATATAGAGTTGCACTAGAGACCCTAAAGTTGTATAATATATACTTCTCTGGCACACAAAGGGTTACGAAAAATGGCACTAATTTACAGCTTTAAATATACGGACGCTAAAGGCAAGCAATCTGATAGAGTGCTGATGGCACACACTGTACCTGCTACAATGTACGGTGGCACAGACATTACTGAGCTGGATGAGGAAGCGCGTGGTCTGTTTATCGCAGCAGTTGAGGGTGCTAAAGATTCGTATACTGCACAATTGCAGAAAATACATGAGGAATTTGACCTCAAACACAAGTACCGTCAGTTCAAAGCAGAGTCTATGACTGATGTAACCACAGAATCAATTTAAAGGAAATCAAAAATGGCATGGACCGACGAACAAAAAGCACAAGCTAAACAAATGTACTTGGATGGCAATCCCACTCCAGAAAATTCAACCGAGCTGGTCAAGCAAATTGCTGAAGACCTCGACCAGTCTGCTAACGGTGTACGTATGCTACTGACCCAAGCAGGCATTTACGTCAAGAAAGACGACAAGGCTAAGCCTACTACAGGCACGGCTAAAAAAGAAGGTGATGCTCCAAAGCGCGTTAGCAAAGAATCTCAAATCGCTGAGCTGAAAGCTGCAATCGAAGCCCGTGGTGCTGAAGTTGATGCTGACATTCTCGATAAACTTACAGGTAAAGCTGCCCAATACTTTGTAAAAGTTCTGGCTGCTTAATTTAAGGCAGCTTTAGGCTGCCTTTTTCATTTTAAGGACTAATATGGCAACACGCAAACCAAAGGATGACGAACTACTTGATGATGCTCATTTGGAGCGTGTAATCGCCCTGCTTGAGCCGAAAGAAGAAGATGCCAAGCCTATCACTAAGAAAGATGCTTGCCAGATTCTTAACATTGCCTACAACACTACAAGGCTAGGACAGTTAATTGATCGCTACAAAGAAAAGAAGTCTCGTGAGACAAAAAGACGAGCGGAGCTACGCGGCAAGCCCCTTTCTTCAGAAGAAATTGCTTATATCATTGGAGAATACCTGGAAGGAGTTTCCGTCGAAGAAATTTCTCGCTCGACGTACCGTTCGCGCGAGAAAGTCGCTCAGGCCTTGGTTGAAGCTAACGTACCGGTCAGACCTGCTAGTTACGATTACTTCAGACCGGAACTTATCCCTGACGATGCAACACGCGAAAGGTTTAAGGTTGGTGAAGTTGTCTGGTCTGCTCAGTATGATTCAGCAGCAAAAATTGAAAAGGAAGATACGCACTCAACATGGGGGTTCATTTATAGAGTGTGGCTTCTTAGCGAGAAGTGGAGGCAGTACGCGCATGTCCCAGCCTGCGAGCTTGCCAGTTTAGAACATTTGAGAAAATTAGGAGTACGAGTATAATGCACGGCGCCCAACCTATAAATAATGTGCTTATAAAACACTTTCAAGTTACGCATAAGCATGGGTACCTGATAGACCAACTTACATCGTGGCAACTTCTAGCAATGGAAAATCTGCTAAAGTGCAGACGCGGAGATGTACCCGCCGACTATGTTATTGAGCAAGCACTTGTTTTACTAGATACAGACCAATGAGCGTAACCTGGCCGGACATTACATTTCCGCCAATAAACCTGCACGTAATGGTGCCCCTATTTAAAATGGCAAATCAAATTCATTATGAAAAGCTCATTTACCATAATGAGGATAAATTTTACCAGCTGCGGTTAACCGTTAGCGAGTTTAGAGATAAGTATTATGTTAACGTACGGAAGTACTTTCAGACGTATGAAGGGGACTTCCAGGCTAGTCGCGAGGGCGTCTCGATGGAAGCTTCGATGGGAAATATCAGTGCTCTACTTGAGGGCTTACTGGAAATTGTCTCAAACGAAGAAGGTCAAGAGTTGATTAAAAAACTATACAACGAACGTTGTAAGTGATATGCAGCTTAGGGATCAGAAATTTACATTTGACCCTAAGTTGTATTTATTGTATAATATATTCTTTACAGCGTGTATTATACAATGAACAACTTTCTTAAAAATCTTACGTTCTATCAAACCAATCAACGTGCTCTGGTTCAGGAACCTTTTTCATTTGAAGATAATTTTACAAATGTAAGGTATGTGGAAGAGCGTGTTGTGTACGAACTAGCAGCTAAAATTGGGGATCGAGTAGTAATTAGTGAGAGTATGGCTTCTGAAGCTAAGAATCTTATTAAACACAAACTCATGCGATCACTTAATGAGCACGTACATGGCGGGTATAGACTACCACTATTAGATTTGTTTAGACACTTAGTCAAACGCGGTGACCAAGAAGGTATTAAGCAATTAGAAAAGATTATGGACGAAATGTTTAAAGTATGAACAAACAACAAATTTCCAACTATCTTGATCGGTGCAGCGATGCGTATTATGCGGGTAATCCTATTCTTGATGACGCTACCTTTGACAGTCTCGCTGACCTTGTTGGTTACAACAGAGTGGGCGCTACGGTCACTAGCGGGAAGGTTCGACACCTCTATCAAATGTACTCGCTTCAAAAGCATTACGAAGATGAAGGTGCCCACCCTCTAAAAGGCTATACTGGTGGTATCTCTACCAGTCCTAAACTGGATGGTGCTGCAATCTCTATTCTGTATGTTGATGGTGCACTAACTCGCGTAACCACTCGTGGTGATGGGGTTGAGGGTCAGGACATTACAGATAAGTTCCTGACTACAAAGTCACTGATTCCCCACAATATTCCTAGTATCGGTACATTCCAGATTACTGGTGAGATTGTAGCCCCGAATCATATTGAGAATGCTCGTAACTACGCTGCTGGTGCTCTCAACTTGAAAGATGTTGCAGAGTTCAATACTCGCGCAATCGAGTTCTTCGCTTATGGTGTTCAGCCATACATTAGCGAGAGTTTTGTTACTGACATGCAGCAACTCAAGGCATGGGGATTCAATACAGTTTTCGAATCGGAAATTGATAAGATTTACCCTTGCGATGGTGTTGTACATCGTATCAACAGTAACAAAGTATTTGTTGAGTGGGGTTACACAGGTAAGCATCCCAAAGCTGCCTATGCTCTTAAAGTTCGGCAGCAAGCTGTTGAAACTAAGATTATTGGTGTTGAGTGGCAAGTCGGTAAGACAGGTCGCGTTTCACCAGTAGCTATTCTAGAACCTGTTATGATTGGTGACGCTCAAGTTAGCCGCGCTACTCTTAACAATCCTGGGTTTATCGAAATGCTTGGCATTGAGATCGGAGATACAGTAGCCATTATTCGTAGTGGCGAGATCATTCCTAGAATCCTTCACAAGGTTGATGCATGACTAAATGTATTTATAAAACTGCTAGCGGCGATTGTAGAAATGTTCATATGCTTGATAATAAAAATCCTTCCATTAAAAAATGTGTACTGCTTGAACCACGTAGTAACCCAAAAGTACTAATATTTTGCAAGCTAGAGCGTGGCCCGGAGTCCTTGCTAACTAACCCATAAAAATTTAGACTTGCTGTTGGTGTGGGTTTCGTGTATAATACATATATTCAGTCGATAAACACATTTATGAAAATTGACATTCCTACACATTGCCCATGTTGCAGTGAGCCACTCGAATTTACTAACGATCAGTTATTTTGTGTTAACTCTAGTTGCCCAGCACAGCTTTACAAGCGGGTTGAGCATTTTACAAAAACTCTTGGCATTAAAGGATTTGGCTCTAAAACTATCGAAAAACTAGCCCTAGATTCAATCCCCGAGATTTATTATTTAGAATTTGAAGATGTAGCCGCTGCCCTGGGCAGTGAGCGTATGGCAGAAAAATTATTACTCGAAATTGAGGCTAGCCGAAATGCCTCACTAGACAAGGTACTGGCTGCATTTTCAATCCCTCTTATCGGACAAACGCTGTCAACACGGCTTTGTCAAGTAGTCAATAACATTGACGAAATTACAGCCGAAGCTTGCAATTCCGCAGGTTTAGGTGCTAAAGCTACAGCCAACTTGATCGGTTGGTTGAATACAGAATTTCTAGAGGTCAGAGAGTTTTTACCCTTTGACTTTAAGACTTCTGGAACTGCCAGCAACACAGATAACGGTAAAAGTATCTGTATTACTGGTAAACTCGTTACCTTTAAAACCAAAGCAGAAGCCACAACAGCCCTAACAACGGCTGGATACAAAGTAGTAGAGTCAGTAACAAAACAAACAGACATGCTAGTGGACGAAGGCGATAAAGGTAGCGCAAAACGTAAACGTGCCGAAGAACTCGGTATTCCTATTATTACAAATCTCAAAGATTTTTTGAAAGAAAACAAATGACAGAAAAAACTATTGCTAAAAACTGGTCTGACGAAGCCGTTGCAACCCTGAACTCTATTGTTGGCTCCGCTAGCCCTGTTAGCGTTGAGTTGGTTGAGCAAGCTGCCGAAGCTCTCGGTAAGTCTACCCGTTCGATTGCAAGCAAACTGCGTCAGCTAGACCGCGATGTTGCTAGCATGGCTAAGGAAAAAGTTGCTGCCTTTACCAAAGAAGAAGGTGATGCACTGGCTGCTTTCGTTAATAGCAACGCAGGTCAATATACATACAAAGAAATCGCTGAAAACTTCCGTGGTGGTAAGTTCTCTGCCAAGCAAGTTCAAGGTAAGCTGCTGGCACTGGAACTGACTGGTTCAGTTAAGCCTACTGAAAAAGTTGAAGTTGCTGGTAAGTACAGCGAAGCCGAAGAAGCCCAGTTCGTTGCGCTGGCTAACAGTGGTGCCTTCATCGAAGACATTGCCTCTGCTCTTGGCAAAGAAGTTAGCTCTGTTCGCGGTAAAGCACTGAGCTTGATGCGTAAAGAGCAAATTGCTAAGATTCCTGCACAACGCGAATCACATGCAGCTAATACTGTTGATCCAGTTGAAGCTCTTGGTACCAAGATTGCTACTATGACTGTAGCTGAGATTGCTGCAGCAGTTGACAAGACTGAGCGCGGTATTAAGACAATGCTGACACGTCGTGGTATTGATTGTGCCGATTATAAAGGCGCAGCTAAAAAAGAAAAAGCAGAAGCTAAATCTGCTGCTTAAATGAGTTAAGGGACGGAGATGCGGTAAAAGGCTCTCCGTCCTTTTTTACTGGAAGTTCTAACAAATGCGTTAGCGTATTTGTTAGAGTTGCCGAGGAAACCTATGCAAGTAACAATAACATACACAGATACTACTAGCTTTACTAAAGAAGAAGTAGTGCGTAATGCTGTCCACAATTATGGCAAAACAGCAGACGTAAAAGTAATGCCCGAAAGTTCAAATGCGCACGACTTAATTTATTTTGGTCTGCAGCAAATGATTACACATGAGCAGCTTAGCTTAATCTATGATAGCTCTGGTAGCTATCAACGAGACCTTAAAAAATTGCGTGCCGAAGCCCTGTATAAGCTAGAAGAGATTCTTGATGCTGTTATAGTGGACAATGAAGCCAAAGTAGCTAACTAAACGGAGGCTATCATAGACATTAGTGCCGTTGTACTTAACAAACTACTATCAGAAAAGAATTTAGATCTTTGGGCAAAAATCAAGCTTGTATATCTTGACCCTGCCTTTTCTACACTGTACGCAGCTATTGGCCGACACTACGAAAAGTATAGTGCACTTCCTGGGTTTGAAGACCTAGAAACTACACTTCGTGAAGGTCCAACGCTAACTACATTAACGACCCTAAAGCTGGCAGAATTGCCAGACGTTACATGGGAAGTAGCAGTAGATGCTCTAGTAGATCAATATACTCAAAATGAAACTATTCGGCAGCTTGACAAGTTTATTGACAAGCTGCCTGTATACGATACAAAAGAAATCAAGGAAAATCTAAGTAACATTGTTCTAGCACTAGACGAAAAAACGTTTAGTGCTACTGGCGTTTATGATATGAGTAACATTATGCTATTTACACCTCCAGAAGATGTTGCTAAGCTACGATTCCATCTTGGACTTAATAATACATTTGATGCTGTCTTAGGAGGCATGGCGCGTGAAGAATACTTACTTATTGGTGGTAAGCGTGGTAGCGGTAAGTCTATTACTGGTGCCAACATTTGTGTTAACCAGTACGAGGCAGGTAACACAGCCGCGTACTTCACAATCGAAATGTCTGGTAAAGAAACCCTAGAACGTATAATTGCTATTCATGCAGAAGTACCTCATAGTGGTATTCGTAAAGGTACTTTAACAGATCAAGAAGTGCTAAAAGTTGTTAAAGCGCGTGCATCAATGTTCTTAGACAGTGATGGACACGTTATGGACTTTATGAAGCATCGTGACCGCTATCGCTTTGAAGAACAACTTGTTAGAAACTGCAAGCTAAAAGAAGATAATCAAATGATTATCATTGACGATCGCGCACTATCTCTTACAGCACTTGATCTACACTTGGGTAAAATCAAAAGCCGCTTTGGTGATAAGTTTACCGTTGCAGTTGTTGACTATGTTAACCAGATTGTAGTTGAAGGTGTTGATAAGTATGACTGGAAGCCACAGATTGCAGTATCTACAAAGCTAAAAGATCTAGCCCGTAAGTATGGAATCATTATGGTTAGCCCATATCAGATTGATGCAAGTGGTGAAGCCAGATTTTCAAAAGGTATTCTAGATAGTGCTGACGTTGCTCTAGTTATGGAAGCTGGTGAACACTCAATGAGTTTCGATACTACTAAAATTCGTAGTGGTGGAGAAATGAAGTTTACCAGTGGAATCAATTGGGATACGCTTCGCATTAGTCCAGTACCAATGGAAGAGCCACAAAAAGAAGAGAAAATCCAAAAAGCTGGCAAGAAAAAGAAAACAGTTGAAACAGCAGATGATAGTGGCAGCGATTTACCTTGGGATGCTTAAGATGTATACTGACGAAGAATATCAAAGATTTATTAAAATACACGGCGATAATATGGAGGTAAATAAGAAACTTTTTGCTGAAATTAAAGAGCGCGTTGGTTGTGAAGGTGAACAGGCTAATGTAGCTCTTGAGTTCTGGCTTGAAACTTATGGTAATGGAGTAACAATCAGCCAAGTACCTGAAACTTCTATGCCATTACTATATGCTTTCTATGCTGGATATGCTTACTGCAAAGAAAGATATAAGTTAAATGACTGATGCGGTACAAGACCTAATTAAAGAAAAAGGACTAGAGTTTAGTATTAGTGGCAGAGATTACGTTGTACGTTGTCTTAACCCTGAACACAACGACTCTAGTCCGTCGATGCGAGTTGATAAGATTAGCGGAATGTATCACTGCTTTGCTTGTGGATATAAAGGTAATCTGTTCAAGCATTATGGGCTGTTAACAAACAATGCTGGTGTTAGAATCGCTAAACTAAAGCAGAAGCTGTCTGAGGTTAAAGTTAACTTTGAAGGTCAAGAGCTGCCGAAAGGTGCTACACCTTACCTACAGCAGTATCGCGGTATTAGTCGTGATACGCTAAAGCAATTTGGCGCATTTACAACGCTACTAGAAGAAAAGCTGTTAGACCGCTTGTGTTTTCCTATCAAAGACTTGCGTGGAAAGACAACCGTATTCCAAGCTAGACACATGCACTCTAATGGCAATCCACGGTACATCAACTATCCAACTGGAGTTGAGCTACCGATTTATCCAGTAGTATACCCTAAGCCGTACAAGTCTGCCATCTTCGTGGAAGGCTTGTTTGATATGCTAAACTGCTGGGACAAGGGACTAACAAATGTAACCTGCTGCTTTGGTACAAATACCTTGCAAAAAGATACGTCCCTAAAGTTATTGCCACTAAAGGCTCAGGGTATTACTAAGATTTACTTCTTGTTTGACGGTGACGAAGCAGGACGTGCAGCGGCTGAGAAATTACAGCCCCTTGTAGAAGCCTGTGAGTTTGAAGTAGAAGTTATTAAGTTACCAGACGACATGGACCCAGGAGATATGGATCAAGAATACGTTGATTCTATCCGGGAATATACAACTAGCTAAATACGCTATAAGAAAGTATTATGAAACGCGAAAAAATCTGTATAATCGACAAAGCACCCAGCAAGAATGACTATCGTAAGCATTTCAGCTTCGAGTTTGACTTGTATCACATGAGTTCTGTACCTATTACCAAGCTCCTTAAAAAGGACGTAGACTTGGTAGTAGATTTGGAGCCATACGACCTAGTAATCCTAGTCGGCGCCGAAGCTGCGAAAGAATACGCTAAAGTAACAAGTGTTACGAATTATGCTGGACTGCTTGTAGACGATAAGTATGTGTGCATTAGCAATCCTGCTATGCTGATTTTCAAGCCGGAAGGAAAACCAGACTTCCAGCGAGCAATTGATAAAATTGAAAAGTACGTAACCGGACAACTTGGTGCGGCTAAGGCAACTGGTGACTACAAGGGAATTTGTAATGAAACTGAAGCTATTGAATATTTTAGGCAAGTACTCGCTGAAGGTAGTGAGTTTGTTGCACTGGATACGGAAACAACAGCGTTGTATCCGCGAGATGGGTATGTTCTCGGCCTCTCAATGACCCACAAGCCTAAGCACGGTAGGTATATTCTAACCGATGTTTTAGGCGACGAAGCAATGAGTCTGCTTGACCAAATTATTGCCAAGTTTGACATTGTTTTCCACAACCTTAAGTTCGACTATAAAATGTTGAACTACCACCTGGCGCTAAAGTTTGATCGTCAGCGAGTGCATGATACAATGATTATGCACTATATTCTAGACGAGAACGACAGCCACGGTTTGAAGCCACTGGCCCTAAAGTACACCGACTTTGGTGACTACGATAGTGAGCTAGATGATTTCAAGAAAGAGTACTGTGCTAAGCATGGACTCCTGCAGGAGGAGTTTACTTACGACTTGATTCCTTTCGAGATTATTAGTAACTATGCAGCAATTGATACAGCAGTAACCTATGAGCTGTATGCAAAGTTTAAACCTATTATTGATAAGAACCCTAAGCTGGACTGGTTGTACAAAAATCTAATGATGCCAGGTATTCTATTCCTTATGGACATGGAAGAAGTTGGTATCCCAATGGATATTAGCCGTTTAACAGCAGCTAACAACTACCTAGAGCAAGAGATTGTAGCTGCTAGGCAGGAGATTTTTGAGTTCGAGGCAGTTAAAAACTACGAAGCAGATAGCAAGAGCGTGTTTAACCCAGGCTCGGTAATGCAACTGCGTAAGGTTCTTTTTGACTATGCAGGGTTGTCTCCTACAGGTAAAATGACCAAAGCCGGAGCGATCTCAACAGACGCTGAAGTGCTAAATGAATTGGCTGACCAGCATCCACTGCCAAAAGCTATTCTTAAAGTACGTCAGCTAACAAAGATTCATAGCTCGTATATTGTTAAGATTCTTCCAGAGCTTGATCGTGACCAACGTATTCGTACTAACTTTAACTTGACGTTTACCACATCGGGCCGGTTAAGTTCTAGTGGTAAGTTTAACGCTCAGCAGATTCCACGTGATAACCCAATTATTAAGGCGTGTATTACTGCTCCTAAGGGCTACAAGATCGTATCTCAGGATTTGACCACAGCCGAGGTTTACTACGCGGCTGTGCTTAGTGGTGATACTAACCTGCAAAAGGTGTTCTCTGGTGGTGGCGACTTGCACTCGACCATTGCTAAAATGGTGTTTAACCTGCCATGTGAAGTAGATCAGGTTAAAAAGCTGTATGGTACTATGAGACAGGCAGCTAAGGCGATTAACTAATGTAGTTGCCTCTAAATCACTCTAATTGCTGGAAACTCCTTAGAGTCTTTATAGCTACAACGTAACTGGGAACAGTAGGCGTGAATGCTTGAAAATATAAAGAATTGGACAATCAGCAGCCAAGCACCAGTATAAAAATAGGTTTGACGCCATGCCGCTAACGTGGTATAATTATTTTTATGGTGAAGGTTCAGAGACTATCCCGAAAGGGAGTAGCCCTCAGAGAGGGCGAAATGGGTGATACATATGCAAGATATTAATTCCGCTATTAAATTAGCACAAACTTTTTATAAAGAAAATAATTTACCAATACCTACAAGTGTAGTTTCGTATATAAGTAATTTCCCTCCAGGCCTTTCTAGGCAGGTACTAACAAGCAAATATGGTCTTAAAACCAGTGAGTTTGTTAAAATGTTAAATCCTGAGTATACGAAACCACTTGCAGCTAAAGAAAGATTACTGGTAGAGGCAAACAGGCTAGAATATGACGTAATATCTGATACTACAGACATTACACATAATAGGCAAAGTATTGATTTGAAATGTAGATGTTGTGGGTACATACATACGACTACTATCACATCATTACAAGGTACTAAACTAGGCTGCCCTAAATGCAAATCAGGTAATTTACCTTGGCATAGTAGAAAAGAAGAACTTACAAAAATTTGTGAGGATAGACTGGGTAGTGTTATAGTATCAGATATACCAGGTAACCAAACAGGATATATCAAACTAAAACACGCTTGTGGTACAGAATACGAAACCCAGCTATTGGGGGTAGTTAGCCCTAATAGTATGTTGCGTGCTACATGTCCTAACTGCAGACCTACAGATAGACGAGTTGTAGAAGATGGTATAACATTTGGCTCCTCTTTTGAAGCCGACTGCTATCTTAGACTAAAATACCTATCTCCTGAACTGCATGTTAAGTACTCTGATTTCTTTAAAACTACTCGTCGTTGGGTATGCGATTTTAAAGTCGGTAATTATTGGATAGAAGTATCAAATTTTAAAGTAGACTACAAAGATTATTTCTCCAATATAGAGGATAAGCGTAGTTTAGTAGAAAATTCAGAAGAACATATGTTTTTCTTTGTTACTTCGTTAAAAGAGTTAGATGAATTAATATCTCTTATGTAAAGATATAGTCCGAACAATATAGAGATATATTGAGTATTGCCGGAATCGGGCAATACGTAACATTTGTACATTCGGTATTCTATACGGTTCAGGCCCTGCTAAAGTTGCCGAAAGCGTTACGAAAGCTACTGGTGAGTACTACTCACTAGAAGATGCTAAAGAAAACATTAAGGACTACTTTACCAAGTTTAGTAAACTAAAGAAGTGGCTCGATAGTCGCAAGGACTTTATTAGTGCCAATGGGTATACTTACAGCTTCTTTGGCCGTAAGCGTCGACTACCTAATGTGTTTTCTGCGGATAAAGGTATTGCTAGCCACGAAGTACGTAGCGGTATTAACATGGAAGTGCAGGCCCTTGCTAGTGATATGAACCTGCTTGGCGCGATAGATACTGCCAATGAGTGCCAAGCTCTAGGTCTGGATGCTAAAATCTTCATGCTAGTTCATGACTCGATTGTTGCTCTAGTACGCGACGACTTAGTAGATCAGTATTGCGCGATCCTAAAGCGTAATACTCAGAAAGATCGTGGTTGTTCTATTCCGCTGTATCCAGTTGGCGTAGATCAAGATATTGGGCAAGACTATAGCTTCGGAAAATTCGAGGAATATTATGAATTTGACGGACATACACTTTCCCGTACACAGGCTACTTAATCACCCTCCAGAGTGGGAAGGCGATCAGCTTGTATATAAGAATACTTATATGCACATTGATACTGCCAATGAATATACGCATGTAAAAGTAGTAGACGCCAAAGTGCCGGGGGAAACCCTGGCACGGCGTCGACTACTACTAGAGTCTACGGGTGTACAGCTATATCAATTAAAGAAAACTGCCTTCTTCTTGCACGATTTTATCAAACTAGCAGGAGGTGGTTATCACTTTATTGATAGTAGTGGTCGAGTTTTTAAATATAAAAAGCAACTAAAGTGCCGTTTAGTATTTCGCCGTGTTACACGAGTAATACCTGGGCAAAGCCTAGGATGCATTTTAGAGGTAGAGGGCATGCCTCAGCGATTTAAAACTATGCAGACCTTTCAACATCACCACGGCTTATGGGCAGGATTACTTAAATATCAAGGTAGTTGGCTGTACTTTGGGGTATACAATCAGCAATACCGAGATACTTGGAGAATGATTTAAGTGGCAAAAGCAATACTTTCAAATAGAATATACATAGACGACTTAACTGATCTACAACTAAAGAATATTACTGACTTGTTAACTTATAAGTTGGAGTCGCGAGGCTTTGAACGGCAGCGTAACGGAAAGCTTAATCCAACTAAAAAGATTGAGTATCTTAAAAGCTACAAGCTATTACCTCGTGGAATTATCTCTATACCTTTTGGGCGTAGTGATCTTATTCCTAGTGGGCATACAGTTATTGATAAGCGCATAGTTGAAGAAGTACCATTTCCAGACCCTAAGTTTCAGCTACGAGACAGCCAACAGGAAGTGTACAATTCAGTTAATGACACCTGCTTTATTAATGCAAAGGTTGGTTGGGGAAAGACATTTACTGCGCTGCACCTAGCCAGAAAGTTGGGGCAGCGTACATTAGTTATTTGTCATACAACGGCTCTACGCGATCAGTGGATTGAAGAAGCTGAGGCTCTGTTTGACATGGAAATCGGTAAAATTGGTAGTGGCACCTTTGATATTGAGGATAAAGCTATTGTAGTAGCTAATATACAGTCCTTAGCAAAATGTATACTACAAGTTAATAAACTTTTTGGTACAGTTATCCTAGACGAAGCTCACCACGTACCTGCAAGCACTTTTACCGAAATTATTGATAGCTTCTATGCTAGATATAGGATAGGTCTTAGTGGTACCATGCAGCGTAAAGATGGTAAGCATGTACTTCTTACCGACTTCTTTAGTACAGAAGTACATAAGCCAGCGGTAGATAATACTGTAGAGCCCATAGTACGTATTCTAAAGCCGGGTGTATTCTTAGACCCTAAGCTGGCGTGGGCTCAGAAAATTAACGCGCTGTTATATGATGAAGATTACCAGCAATTTATTGCCAAGCTAACAGCTAAAACCATGGACGAAGGACACAGCGTCTTAGTCATTGCAAGTCGTATTGAATTTCTACAAAAGGTCAAAGAATATGTCGGAGAAACGTGTTTGTTGGTTACTGGCGAAACAACCCTCGAAGATCGAAAGCGTGCCAGTGACGCAATCGACTCGGGCGCTGCCCAGGCTATTTGTGGCTCAAGACAAATCTTCAGCGAAGGGATCTCCGTAAACCGGCTTAGTGCCGTTATATTGGCGGAGCCAATGGCGCACGATGGGTTGGTTGAGCAGATTGTGGGTAGAATTATGCGAAAGCACCCGCTAAAGCCAGATGACCCACTTGTATACGACATTAACTTTAGCGATCAACCATCGCGCAAACAAAACGAGGCACGTATGGCTTTTTATCTCGAAAAAGGCTGGCGCATTGAAAGGTACTGAAATTTAGACTTGCTACGTGGTGCCTTTTGTAGTATAATTATTATTCATTTGGGGCACTATGGCACTTCTTTTCAACCAGCAATATTTAGACAGCATAAGTACTGGCAGCATATCGTACATAGATACGCTACGTTACTATAGGGCTAGAGTTATGGTTGTACCTCCACCAGGAGTTTAGAAGAAGTTCAATCGTGCCAGAATGATTGGACAAAGTTTCTTACTTAACCCCGACGAGTTATTAAACGACCGTCGAACTGACCCTAGCTATATTGTTCAGTATATTAAGTTGGCAGCTAGACGTGATTACGCAATGTACAAATTATACAACATCACATATCTAGATCTAACCTACTATCCGGATATAGATAGATCAAAAATCTCCCACAATCCACTGCTAAACATAGCAGGCGACAAATTATTTTTTAAATACGAGGAAAACTCAAATGGCAATCGCATTCAATAAAACCAAAGGCAAGGCACAATCTTCTAAAGTTGAGTCATTCGAATACAAAGACGGCGACAATACAGTTCGCTTGTTTGGTGGTGTTCTCCCACGATACATCTACTGGTTGAAGGGTTCTAATAACAAAGACATTCCTGTGGAATGCTTGGCCTTTAGTCGTGAAGAAGAACGCTTCAATAACGCTGAAACCGATCACGTTCAACGCTTCTTCCCCGAAGTTAAGTGCTCTTGGAGTTATACAGTTAACTGTATCGATCCAAAAGATGGTAAAGCAAAAGTACTCAATCTTAAAAAGAAACTCTTTGAGCAGATTTTGACAGCAGCCGAAGACCTTGGCGACCCTACCGACCCTGATACTGGGTGGGATATTGTTTTCAAGCGTGTTAAGACCGGCCCACTGCCATTCAACGTTGAATATCAGCTTAAAGCTCTAGCATGTAAGCCACGTAGCCTTAGCGAAGCTGAGCGCGAATTGATTGCAAAAGAGAAGTCTATTGATGAAAAGTACCCACGTCCAACTCCTGAAGATGTTCTGAAAACTCTGGAACGTATTACAAAAGGTGGCGATGACGAGTCTACTGATTCAACAACTGACGGCGAAGCCGTTAACGAATTAGGTAACTAATCTACAAGCCCCCACTAATCCTGGGGGCTTTTTTATTATGACAACAAAACTAGACCAATTAAAAACTCCCAAAGAGCGTATGCTTGACCTTGCAGAACGCCTGCACTTAGGTGAAATGGAGTGCGAAAGTATTTCACTAGAAAAGTTCACTACTGATAGTGGTAAAACTCTTTGGCAGGTATCTATCGAATTAACAGAGGCAAAATGAAAATACTATTCTGTGCTGACATTCACATTAAACTAGGTCAAAAGAACGTACCAGTAGAATGGGCACGGAATCGTTATCGACTGTTTAATGAGCGACTGCGTACGCTGCAAGATGACGTAGATATGGTTATTATCGGTGGTGACGTATTTGACCGAGTCCCTACACTAGACGAGATTGAGATTTACGCAAACCTAATTGATGTATTTACTAAGCCTACATACATTATTCCGGGTAATCACGAGTCAGTTAAAAAGAACACAACATTCCTGACTAATCTCAAAGGCTTTAGTGCTAGAGCTAATCGCCATGTTACAATTATTGACGATTTTGCTACGATTGAGGGTATTGACTTTATACCATACAACAAGCTAAAAGAATATCATCCAGCTGATGTGGATTTCCATAGTCGTATTCTAGTAACCCATGTTCGCGGAGAAATTCCTCCGCACGTTAAACCAGAGGTCCCACTTCAACTATTTGACCGCTGGGATGTTGTACTTGCAGGAGATCTGCATAGCTATGAAAATTCCCAAAGGAATATCTTATATCCTGGTTCCCCTATGTCTACTAGTTTCCACCGTAATCCTGTGGATAATGGTGTTATTATCTTTGATACAGAGACATTGACCCACAGCTGGATAAATCTCGAACTTCCGCAGCTACTTCGTAAAAGCATTACTGCAGGCGAGCCAATGCCTGCAACTGACTTTGACCACACAATCTATGAAGTTAGTGGTGACCTTAGTGATCTGGGTAGTGTTGCCAATAGCGAATTACTAGATAAAAAGATTTCAACGCGCGAAACCGATGTAGCTCTTATCTTAGAGCCAGATATGACACTAAGCGAAGAATTACGAGAGTACCTAGAGTTTATTCTAGGATTATCCGAAGAAAACATCGAGGCCACAATTAAACTATTCAAAGAATTAGAGGCACAAATAGGTGATTGAATATAAACGACTACGTTGGAGTAACTGCTTCTCCTACGGCGAAAATAATACGCTAGACTTCAATACTTCACAGATTCTACAACTTGTTGGTAGAAACGGGCACGGTAAAAGCTCAATTGCCCTTATTTTAGAAGAAGTCTTATTTAATAAGAACTCAAAAGGCGTAAAAAAGCAGCATATTATCAATCGTAATTCTAAGGCTAAGAACTATAGCATTGGACTGGACTTTGCTAAAGACGGCGTAGAGTACACTATTGAAGTAACTCGTGGTAGTACCCAGACCGTTGTTCTGCTACGCAATGGCGAAGATATTTCTAGCCATACAGCTACACAGACTTTCAAGGATATCGAGGCATTAATAGGGTATGACCATAAAACTTTCAGTCAGATTGTATACCAAAGCTCTACAGCTAGCCTTGAGTTCCTTACTGCTACAGACACTGCGCGTAAGAAGTTTCTTATTGACTTGCTTAATTTGGGTAGATACACAACTGCTCTTGAAGTCATCAAGGCTAAAGCACAGGTTGTATCAAAGGAGGTTACAGTTCAGGAGACTAAGCTAAAGCAGGCTCAGGGCTGGTTAGCCAAATATATTGGGCGCGACTTACAGAAAAAATCTTTAGTCGAAGTTCCGACTCTGCCTGATAGTCTATATGCCGAAAGTGCGCGACTTGAAAAATCCATTCAAAACGTGGGTTCGGAAACGGCAAAGATTGAAAAGAATCTGACATATAAAAAGCTATTAGACGGGGTAGAATTATATCCACTTCCCGAAGAAACTTTTTCTGCCGCTGATTTGAAAGCCTTAGAAACTGCAGAAATTGGCGTGGCTGCTGAAATTGCACAAATTGATAAACAGCTAAAGCAATTGGCTGCTACAAAAGACAGGTGCCCTACTTGTGGACAAAGTCTTGGGGTAGATACTAGTCATATTGCTAATGAGGTTGCTAAGCTAAATCAAGAACGTAAACTACTTGTAGCAACAAAACCGGAACTAGCCGATAAAATAGCTAAACTTAAAGCGGCTAAAGCAGCCATTGATCGTTCTAATGAAGCACAAGAAAAATACGAAAAGTATCATCAGTTATACGACCCTAAGCTGCCGCAGGTAGTGCCAGATACAACTGCACTAACCGCTGAGCTTGCAGCTGTTAATGCTAGCATTAAAAAACATCAGCAAGAAATAAAAGCCGCACAGGATGCTAATAAAGCAGCTGAAGTTCATAATGCTCAAGTAGATGGCATTCTAGAGCAGATTAGTGAGTTTGAACTTGAACGGGATGTTGCTACGCGCTCCCTTACAGAGTTAGTAAAACTATCTAGTAGCTATGCAGTACTAACAAAAGCGTTTAGTACCACAGGACTAGTAGCATACAAAATCGAATGTCTTGTTAAAGACTTGGAGAAAATTACAAATGAATACTTGGCAGAAATGGCAGATGGACGATTCCAGCTCTCTTTCGAGATATCACAATCGGACAAGCTCAACGTGGTCATTACCGACAACGGAACAGATATCGACATTGCAGCTCTTAGCACAGGCGAGCGTGCCAGGGTTAACGTTGCTACTTTGCTGGCTATCCGCCGGTTAATGCAGAACCTTAGCAATACTCGTACTAATTTGCTTATCTTAGATGAAACAATAGAAAATCTCGATGCAGATGGTAAAGAACGTTTGATAGAGATTCTGTTGAATGAGCCAGATTTAAACACAGTTCTTATTTCTCATAGCTTTACACACCCACTTATTGATCGTGTTAGCATTGTTAAAGAACGTAATATGTCGAGGATTGATCGTGGTTGAGTATAAAACATAGTATGAATGGTATCGTACTCTACAAAGTCCAGTAATATTAGACCCAGATGGTTGGGATAGAGCTAACTTTAAATACTCTTTCCATGAGGAAGAAATAACTAAAGAAGAGTATCTACACAGACATAGTAGGTCTACTACCTTAGTTTATCCAGTAGAGGCGGAAAATCATGGTTGACCCACGCGCCAAAGGCGCCAGGGCAGAAACTGTAATTAGAGATGCACTACGCAAACATACAGGGCTGCAGTGGGAACGAGTACCGGGAAGTGGTGCTCTTGACCCTAAGCATAAGCTAAAAGGAGACATTTATGTTCCTAATGCAAATAACCTGTACTGCGTGGAGGCAAAACATTATGCTGAGGATCATCTTACAAGTGCTGTGCTAACAAGTAAGAATCCTCAGCTAATGCAGTTCTGGGAACAAACAGTTCGTGAGAGTTAGCAGGTCGATAAAGAACCGTTATTAATCTTTAAGCATGATCGTAGTAAGCTGTTTGTAGGATTTAAAGATTTCCCAAGTGGTAACTATAATTATATGTTTATACATCACTCAACACATGAGTTCTATGTAGCCTTGTTAGATGATTGGCTACAACACGAAAGCATAAAATTTACAACTTAATTAAGTATACCAAACAAAATTTTACCTTGACAGCGATTGTAAAAAATAGTATAATTGTTGCTTCTTGGGAGATTTTATGCAAAAAATGGCAGGTATTTATAAGCTTTTATACAAAACTGGTCACTATTATATTGGTCAGAGCGTTAATTTAAGTAGTAGAAAATTAAATCACTATAAAATGTTAATGCTTAAAAAGCATCATAGCTATAAGATGCAGGAGCATTATGATACACACCAGGAGCTACCTGAATTCATAGTCGTTAAATATTGCGATATCAATGATCTTAATGCTGAAGAATCATCCTTAATAAAGTTAGATGATCCATTATGCTTAAATGTAAAAGCCGGTGGAGACAATAATTACGGATATGAAGCTATAGGTGCTAAGTACCTAACAGCTGATATTGAAGTAGCATTTTTACTTTTGGTAAACAATCCTGGTATTTCACACAAAGAAGTTGCCGATATCTCTGGTATAGATATTTCTACAGTACATGATATTAGTGCAGGTAGAAATAGAGTGTTCACGGAAATGAGTAAGATATATCCGGAACTATATGCGCAGTTGTTAAAACAAAAAGCCCCTAATACACGTGGCAAAACTACTATCATGCTGCAGCATGAAGATGGTAGACAAATTACCTTAATAAGTGGGCAATACTAGGATTTTTGCAGAAACTATGGGGTTCAATCCTCTAACCTTTCCAAAGTTGTACAAGGTAAAAGAACATCTACAATGGGGTGGAAACTTATAAATAAATATGAAAACTTTTAATACATTCACAGAATCAAATAATACTACTGCTCTAGTAGTAGATAGCCTTAACTTATGCTTTAGATACCGAAATAAAAATGTAACAAGTTTTGTTGAAGACTATGTGCGTACAGTGGAAAGCCTTAAAAAATCATATAAGGCAGGAAAAGTAATTATACTAGCGGATTGGGGAAAATCCTCGTATAGAAAAAGTATATTTCCAGAATATAAAGGTAATAGGGAACTACTACGTGCAGAGCAAACACCTGAAGAAGAGCAGTTCTTTAAAGAATTTTTTGATGAATACTTAAGAGTTCTAGAGTATTATAAAACTAATACCAAATATCCGGTATTACGTTTTCAAGGGGTAGAAGCAGACGACTTGGCTGCTCATATTGTAAGTAATAGACGAAAATACGGCCTTGAAAAAATCTGGTTAATTTCTAGTGATAGAGACTATGATTTGCTATGCAATGAACAAACAAGTCGCTTTAGCTATGTAACACGCAAAGAAATAACCTTTGATAACTACAATGAACACTACGAGTGGACTCCAGAAGAGTACATTAGTATCAAGTGCCTACAAGGAGACCCAGGTGACAATGTACCAGGCGTACTTAAGATTGGCCCCAAGACGGCTTTCAAACTTGTAAGAGAGTACGGTACAGCACTAGATATTGCAGATGCCATTCCACTACCTGGTAAGTATGTGTATATTAAAAACCTCAACGACTTTGGTGCAGATGCACTGCGTCGTAATTATCAACTAATGGACTTGTTAGCATTTAGTGACGATGCTATTGGTCTAGAAAACCTAAAAGAAATAGAAAGTGTACTATGCGCGTAATACAAAATGTATACAGCAATCAAAAAATGGAAGTAGATGACAAAGCACCAGTACAGCCAGGAGAACCAGGATACATGCCAGCAATACAGTGCTTAAAGTTAGACCCTAAGGCGTTGTTGCCTACACGAGCTAACCCATTTGATGCCGGTGCCGACCTATACGCCGCTGAAAGTCTAGAGATTCTTCCAGGTGAGTCAGCTCTTGTAAGTACTGGCATTGCTATGAAGATTCCACGAGGCTACGCAGGCTTTGTAGATCCACGAAGCTCTATGCGTACAAAGGGCTTGACAACACATGGAACCGGTATTATTGATAGTGACTATCGTGGTGCACTAAAGGTATTTATTCATAACATGGGTGATGATCGTTTTGTTATCCAACAAGGTATTACACGTATTGGTCAAATTACAATTGTTCCAGTTATGCTACCAGAATTTGTTGATACGTGGAATGATACCGATCGCGGTGTGGGTGGATTTGGAAGTACTGGCACATGAGCGTAGCTAAATCAATCCTAGATGCTGTGCGCGTAAGTCGCGAAGCTAGCGCTAATATGCTAGAGTACTACTACGATGAAGGTGTTATTAGTGCTACAGATTTGTATGACTACAGCCGCACTCTGCGTGCTATAAATGATGACCTAGAGTTTAGATTGCAAAGTGTTTTTGGCGTGTGTGAATCGCGCTTACAAGTAAAGAAAGAGTCAAAGAATGGAAATTAAACAACCGTCAACACGAGCGCAGGTTATTACACGCCGTACGTATAATCGCCCTACAAACGATAGTGGCACAGAGTTTGAGTCCTGGCGCGATACAATTACACGAGTTATCGATCACCAGCAATGGCTGTGGGAGCGCGCTGCTAAACGCGAGTTGTTAGATGTAGAGTACGCTGAATTGTACGACCTTGAGCAGTTAATGCTAGATCGTAAGGTACTTCCTAGCGGTCGTACACTGTGGTTGGGCGGTACACCAGTTGCTAAACTTCGTGAAGCTAGCCAGTTTAACTGCTCATTTACGCACGTTGAAACAGTATATGACGTAGTAGACGTTCTATGGTTACTACTGCAGGGCTGTGGTGTTGGGTTTAAACCAATTATTGGTACACTTAACGGCTTTAGCAAACCAATCAAGCGTATTGAAGTTGTCCGTAGTACACGCACTGAAAAGGGCGGAGACGAAAACAACCTAGAGACATTTGACCGCGAAACTAAAACCTGGACAATTCGTGTTGGTGATAGTGCAGAAGCGTGGGCTAAGTCTATTGGTAAATTAATGGCTGGTAAGTATCCAGCAGATAAGTTGGTACTTGACTTTTCTCAACTGCGTCCAGCAGGTGAGCGATTAAAGGGTTATGGTTGGATTAGCAGCGGAGATAGTGCAATCTCTACAGCGTATGTAGCAATTGCTAACATCCTTAACGGTCGTGCCGATAGTCTATTAACCCGCATGGATATTTTGGATATTGTTAACTGGCTTGGTACAATTCTTTCTAGCCGTCGTAGTGCAGAAATTGCCCTTTTCGATTACGGTCAGCCAGAGTGGGAAGAATTTGCAGTAGCTAAGAAAGACTGGTGGTTGCACGGTAATGCACATCGTCAACAGTCCAACAATTCGCTTGTATTCAAAGAAAAACCACTTCGCGAAGAACTGGCAGGAATTTTTGATCTAATGGTAAAAGCCGGTGGTAGTGAGCCGGGATTTATCAACGAAGTAGAAGCTCTACGTCGTGCTCCATGGTTCAAGGGCGCTAATCCTTGTGTAGAGATTTTGCTAGGTAATAAATCGTTCTGTAACCTAACAGAAACTGATATTGCTAAGTTTAAGGGTGATACAGCTGGATTGCATGAAGCTATTCGACTAGCTGCTCGTGCTAACTACCGTCAAACGTGTGTAAACTTGCAAGACGGTATTCTGCAAGAGTCTTGGCATCTTAATAACTATTTCTTGCGGCTATGTGGTGTAGGTATTACTGGTATTGCAATGCGTCCAGATATGAAGTCATATGACTACGAATATCTAAAGCGTACTGCGACTGCTGCTGCTGTTAGTATGGCTAATGAACTAGGACTACCAAGCCCTAAGAACGTTACTTGCGTTAAGCCAAGTGGTACGTTGAGCAAGATCATGGATACAACTGAGGGTGGGCACAAGCCACTAGGCAAGTACATCTTCAACAATGTACAGTTTAGCAAGCATGACCCTATTGTTGAAGTTATGCGGGCTGCTAATTACCACGTATTTAATCATCCAACAGACGATAGCGGTGTACTTATTACACTACCAGTTGAGTGGCAAGGCGTACCGTTTGATATTGTAGATGGCAAAGAAGTTAACCTAGAGTCTGCTGTTAAGCAACTTGAGCGTTACAAGCTGCTGCAAACATCTTGGAATCAGCAAAATACTTCAGTAACTATTAGCTACGATCCTAGCGAAGTACCTGATATTATTGACTGGTTGTTAGACAACTGGGACTGCTATGTTGGCGTTAGCTTTATTTATAGAGCCGACCCTACTAAGACGGCTAAAGACCTTGGTTATCTGTACCTACCACAAGAAGTAGTTGACGAGCAGACGTACCGTAACTATGTACAGGGGCTACTACCAGTTGATCTTGAAGCAGCTAATTCTTTTGATGAATTAACCGACGAAGGCTGTGCAACAGGTGCCTGCCCAGTTAAATAATAGGACTAATATGTATACATATAAAAGTGCAACACAACGAACAGTGTCAGTAGATAAAACTATGGACATTGATGCTACTACAGGCGTTGTAGTAGAACAGCCACTAGAGTTACTAGATCAACTAGTACTTGAAGGGTTTTTAACTAGAACTCCACCACTACAAGGAAGTACCAATGATTAATTATCGTAGTGCCACAGGCCGAACAGTACCAATGGGACGTTATCAAGTCACTGCTAATCCAGGCGTAGACCTGGAAGTAGAAGATACAGAACTAGAAGCCCTTGTAGTTAGCGGCGTCTTAATCAAGGACGGAGGTGCTCCAGTGGAGGCCCCAAAATCCGTGGAAAACGCCACTCCTCCGACTGGCAAATCCAAGTAAAGAAATAAAAAAGCCCCCTACAGCTTATGGCCGTAGGGGGCTTTTTCTTTGTCGGTGTAGGAGTGAAAATTTAGACTTGTGTCGTATTTTTATTTCTGCTATAATAGTTTTTTAAATGGAGACTATTATGGAAATAAATTCGGGAATATACATATTATACTTTGAATGCGACGATGGTATGTACTACGTAGGCAAATCATCAAATATATCAGCTAGATACTATGAGCATTGTAGAAAACTAATGTACGGGTCACATATTAACAAAGCGCTTAGTCGTGGATATAATAAATATGGTGAAGTACCTACATTATTTAGGTTAGAAGAAGTATAGGTAGAAAAGCAATCTGAAAGAGAAATTTATTGGATAGCTACATTAGATACGTATAAGAATGGAATGAACGCTACTTTAGGTGGTGATGATCTAGGATATGGAGCAAATACTCCTAGTTCACTATATGAAGAAGATACATATATAAAAATACTGTAGGAATTGGCTAATACAGATAAGTCTTTACGTGATATATAGATTGATTTAGATGTATCTTATTAGGTTGTTCAAAAAATATCTAATTTCTCAGAACATACCTGGTTAATAGAAAAGTATCCAGAACTAGCTGCTAAAGTTAAAGAAAAATGTGGTAATAGAAAAGGATATATTGCAGACTCCTAGGTATATGAAAATATTATGAGACTTAGAGCCTATACAGATATTTCAAACGTAGAGATAGCCGAAAAATGCGGAGTTAAATTATCTGTAGTACGCAATATTATATATGCACAAAATCATCTCTACTTAAGGGATAAATTTCCTACTGAGTGGAACTTAATGTATGCGAAACGTGGTACTATACTAAAAGGTAAGAAAGATACTGAGGAATATCCTAATATCAAAGACAAGGATGGTAATGTATATAAGATATAGGGTTCGTGCAAGGCATTTAGTGAAGCACATGGATTAGACTATACACATCTACATAAAGTACTAAGAGGTAAAGCTCTAAGTCATAGGGGCTGGACTCTTGCGTAATAAAAAAGCCGCCAAAGCTATTTAGCTTTGGCGGCTTTTTACTTAATAATGACGGTAGGCTTTTAATACCTTTTTACATACACCGCTACGAATACAATCATCATCAGTAAATTGTATTACTTCTACTTCGTCTAGATGGCGAAGTTTACCAATGGCATCTTCTAACCCTGTGGCATCAATTCTATCACGTTGACCAACGTCACCATTAATCATCATTTTAGTATTATTACCAATACGTGTTAGCAACAGCTTCATTTGCATTGGCGTTGCCTATTGCATCTCATCTGCCAATATAATGCAGTCTTTAAAGGACCTGCCGCGCATGAATGCTAGAGGGACTGGTTCGATTGTACCAATCTTAAGACAGTATTCAACAAAACTCTTACCCAATAGTTCGTTTAAAGTCTCCATATATGGAACTAGATAGGGTAACATCTTGCCTTCAACAAGATCTCCTGGTAAGAATCCTAGCTCTTCGCCGCAAGCTTCTACAGCTGGGCGAGTAAGGATTATCTTATTTACTCGTCTATAATATAGTTGCTCTGCTGCATAGTGTGTACTAACATACGTTTTACCAACCCCCGCATCACCTAGTGCGAATACAATATCCTTAGTATTTAGTGCATCTATATAATCTTGTTGACGATATGTCTGCGCTTCTAGTTTAGGAAATTTCTGAGCCGGTTTGCGGTCTGCAGGAGATTGATAGCCCATATCTTGTACCATCTGTGTAGTACGACGAGCTTTTTTACCAGAGGAAGTAGCCATGTGATTCCTTAGTTATTTAAAAGAGGTACGTATTTATGTATACGTACATTTAGTACATCATGTACATGATGATTGTTAATATCCCTAGCACTGCGATTAGCATATAGTACTTTACGGGATTTAACGTTATATAGTTCAACGTTGTTAAACCAATATCTGTGATTGCAAGAGGCGCTAAGGTTGCACGCTACGCGTGAACGCCGCACATCACTAACACCTCCATTATACGCGCTATCTGCAAAAGCTAGCGGCTCGTGCGTGTCTAGGAATAATGAGTAATTGGCTCGACTCATTAGTATCATAGTGCGTATTTGAAGATCTGGACGACTATAGATAGTACTCCAGTTTAGCTCACCTAACTCTTGTGGCCAACGACGACGCGCATCTTGCAGCGAATCAAATCGTAGGCTTCCATCTTCTCGCCAGGCTCTTGTAAGCTGCCCAAGGCCCGCACCCTCTTCTTTTGAAGTTTTAAGCCGCGATTGTGGGTTCCAACATTTGGAGTGCTTAAGGTGCTGGCAGCTTTCATGTTCGATTAGACTGGCGAGATATGCTTTTTTGGTACGTTAGGCCAGTATGTGGCTACCTCACTGGCAAGTACTGGTAGGTGTATTTTAGCTTGTGCCGGAATATACGTCTTAACATCTTGAGCCCGCGCCGATGGACCAAATAATCCGTAGATAGCCATAACGAATAGGCACATGCCTAAGAAGGTAATAGCCTACCCAATAGACTACTTCTTGGCCTCGTCGTACAGGTCGCCCATATCTACATACGGGAAAAGTAGTTTACGCAGCCAATGTCCAGCTAGAACTACCAGGATTGGTGTAGTTAGGTAGATTAAGAATTCCTACGTAATTGCCCCGGCTGTAGGGTCTGTTACATATTTAACAACCAATAGTAGTAGTGTAACTACTAATAGGGATAGGTTACGTTTATTGAAGTAAGGTTTCATCTTCTGATTTGTCCTATTAGCTGATCTAGTACATTGTCTATACGATCTAGACGTTTCTACATACTTTCAATATGCTACTCTAGATCACGAGCACGCTACTCTAAGTGCGCAATATGTTCTCGTGCATTTGGTGTTAAACCTAGTACACGTAGTATCCAATTTTTCATTGTACTACATCCTTTACTGCTTCAATAAGCTTTTTATGGCGTAACCTGCACTCACCATACTGTTCAATGTACTGCAAGTCTTCGTGCAGCAGATCTTGTAGCGCTATAGGACTTAGAGTTTTTAACTCTGGGCATTGTAATAATAATTCCGCAGGCACATTTACACGTTTTAATACCTCTACACGTTCAATAACTGGAGGATTGTGGTTGCAAGCCGCTAAGATTGGTAAAAGAAGAAAGATTAAGTATTTCATTTGTTAGCTCTTTCTATAATCTTGCGGCGCGCTTCCAATAATTGCTCACTTGCTACACAGTCACCTTCACGAACCACTACTAGTGGCCCACTTTCTTTTAGTGCTGCGCGTATTTGTTGAGTATCTTGTATTAATGCATTAATTTCTTTTGTTAGATCAACAGATCTTAGGCTTAGTGCTTTATTTACTACTGCAGTTTGGTTGTCTAAGGCTGTACGATATTCTGCAACTTGTTTTGTATACTGCTCTGCTGCTGCTAATTCACCTGCTCTATATCCCGTAGTAGACCCTAAATAGTATACAAGGGCTAGTATTGCAGCTAGTGCTACCACTATAATTATATTTTGTTTCATTTTAGCCCTAAGAATTTAGGTACGGTTAATAGTAGCTTCTAGATAAATCCACCTATTTTACTTTTATCTGTCATACCACTAATAGGCTGTTCCCAAACAGCGGCAGCTACCTCAGCTGGAGTAATAGAACTGCCACTAGTAGCAATACCTTGTGCTTGTACAGGTACTGTTAGTTTTACAAGAACGTTGTAGTTACCTACAGTAGGAACGACTGGGTCACCACCGCCATCTACGAATAAATTGCCGGTAATATTTAATACTTGGGTAGCTTCCATTGGTCGTACTCGCCAGCCGTTTGCTAGAAAGTAGTATGGTGGAATTGATAGTCCACTGCCCAAGCCATCGCCACCTACAGAAGTAAAGGCAGGCAGATACTTTAGGTTATCTGCCTGACTAGCCCAGTCGACCCAAGTAGCATATATACTCTGTGCAGTAACATTAGTACTATCTAGTATAATTAGCTTATTAACGGGGTCGATTGTATATGCCATATATTATGCGTAAACGCGATCTTGTTCTGCAACCAAGGATAGAGAGATTGCTTTACTCTTTGTTAGCGTACCAGTTGCGACTGCAAACTTACCTGTACCAGGTTTTACACCAATTAGTGTTACTGCACGATCTGTACCAGGCGTCGCACCGCCCTGAGTATTACCATCGTAGTCGTACGTAAATGATATTGAACCACTAGAGATAGTACCTGCGATAGGTGTGCCGCTTGCGTCGTTGACGGTAATTGCACCGCTTTCGCCGTAGTCATTGCCAGCACCTGGAGGAGCTGTAAACATAAGGCGATAACTTGAACCTGCGCCAACCAGCACGCTGTTAAAGGTCATAGTACCGGCTGCACTGTATGGATATGTACGTGTTACACCGTTTTGGTCTTTAAACTCAATACGGTTGGTATCAGCTGAAAGTAGGTTTTCAACGAACACACCGGTTGTTGTTTGTAGGGTATCACCAACGAAGCCTAATAGGGCTGCTGCAGTTTTACCGTTTACGGTACCGGCTCCTGCGTCTATATCGCTATCTTGACGTAGTAAGTATTGAACCTTAGTATAGATTTGTTCTAGCGTAGCGTTATTACCATTAATAACAACACGGAATGGATAACTACCACCACCAATTGTTTTGTTCTGGTCACTACCATAGTACGTAATTGTAATACCACTATAAGGGGCACCACTCATTGCAGCATCATTAGCTTGAATCTTTAAGTCATCTTCGTTAGAAAGTAGCAAGTTAACAATGTTAGCACCGGTCGACGTTTTACCCGTATCGGCTAGAACAGAGTCTTTGTATTTTTTACCGTATTCACGAACGAAGCCTTTAAAGTAACTACGCTTATCAAAGTTACCATTGCTGGCATCCCCAAAAACTTGAATACCTTCGTTACATTGGTCTGTAAAGGTAAAGTTAATTGGCGCGTCTGTTGAAGCACGCTGGTAATACAGCTGAGCACCGGTTGACACACCACCCAGGCCTACAATACCTACGTATTGACGTTGTAGTACGCCCGCTGCGGAGAATTCACTCCAGCCACCATCGCGTAACATTTGACGAGTAGCATCGGCGTTAAATGTCCAACCACTAAAAGTTGAACCATCAGTACCAATTTGGAACTGACCAGATAACGCGTCGATTGCGTATGCAGGGAATGGGCTATCTTGATATGTTGAGGTAGCCCACAGGTCCACCAATTTAGAGTATAGAGCCTGCCAGGTTACACCATCTTTCGCTATAAGACCGTTAGTTGTAGAACCGTCGGCGCTTGCTAGCAATTGGATAGTCTTGGCTGTCTCGTTAATTACTAGGTTTGTGCCAACTACCAGTTGGCTTTTACTTGTTAGTTTTGCCATGTTTAGGCTCCATAGTTACGGTCGATTGTTTGAGCTACTGGTAGGCTAGCATTTGTAGTACCTAGCTAGTAGTTGCGAATGTATAGTGGTACATATCCTGGCTTGATAACACCGATATCTACCGGCTGTGCAGTTTCATATTCGTACACCCAACTAGAACCAGCATAATTATCCACTGATGCTATAATATTTGTTGTCCCAGCTTGTAGAATGACAACATCAGAACCAGATACCAATCCAGTCAATGTTAGCTTAACTGTGTCTAATGGATAACTGTTATCAGTGTGAGCTGCGTAGTTAGACCAGCCGTTGAATCTAATAACAGTGATCGCAGTGGCAATTGCTGTTACACAAGTAACTTTTACCTTGAATCTAGTTCCTGCTGGATTTGGGGTTTCATCCGGAAGATGATTGAAGTAAACAATACCCGACGCAGTACCGGTATTAGCTCTAGTCAGTGTGACTGTGGTTCCGACTACTGATACAACTCTATTACGCTGAGCGATGTTAGTACCACCGTACAACCAATCCCCGGGTGAAATACCAGTTGTATTAGCGATAGTAATAGTAAATGCACCGTTAGCACCTGTGTTTACGGTTTTGACTCTAGACAGGTTCTTGAATGTACCACTAAACCCTGAGCCAGTATCAATATCGTATTCAAGTAAGAAGTTAGATAAAGTGCTACCAGCTAATGTTGGAGCTAAGTATTCATCGAACCCAGTGAACCCTTTGGCAAAGTAAGGCATTTCCCATACAGCAGATGTTCCTACTACACCCATCAAAACCCCACCACTGGAGTTAAACTTAGGTGTTCCAGATAACACTGTATAGTAAGCTGCTGTGTCTGTTGTGGGCTCGTTCATCCGTAGAGTAATGTTACCCGTGCCTCTAGAGAACGTGGTCATGAAGTGATGACCATAAACCGAAGCTTGCCCAGATACACCGGGAATACCGCCGAAACCTTTTAGTTGCGCATTGAGGTTAGCTGGATTGATTAGTTCAATACCAAAAGTATTGAGAGCATTGTCATTTTGCTTGTAAACGTTTTCGTATGTTACTCCAGTATCAGAGTTAATGAACGTTGTTACTGTGCTTCTAACCCGGTCTACGTAGCAGTTCTGTAATCTGTAGTTAGAGCAGTTACCGCCAGTAACAAACAATCCACCCATGCCCATGGTATTAGGATTCCAACTTCCACACTTCAATGGATTGGTTTTTGTACCTAGATTTCTGAATGTTACATTATTTGCTCCACCTCCAATACGAGCAGCAGTGCTAGATGGATGGCAGTTAGGTATAGTATCATTCATGCCGAATGTCAAACCATCAACAACTACATCTGATGATCTAGTATCAATGTTGATAGCAGAATATCCACCTGTTGCATTTGTGTATCCAGTGAATCTATCACAATAGTCTGTATTGTTGATCCGCACTTTGTTACTCGTAGTAACTAAGATCTGACTGTTGAATGTCTTATTATTGTTTAAGGTTATGTTGTCACATGAAGATAAGTTAAACGAATATCCGGAACTTCTGGCGTATTGAATAATACCAAACTCACAATCATTGAACGTCAAATTATTACAGAAGTTGACGTTCACAGCGTGGTCTGATGTTCCCGGAGTATTGCCACGTTTCAACGTGGCATTGGTGATAGTACCACCTGAGAAATTAGAAGTAAGCAACAGTGTGTTAATGTCTAAGCTACCATACATCCCTACGCCGACATTATCTAACGTCATAGCAGTAGCACATTCAGAAATTTGCAATGTATCCATGTGCCAATTGTTTATAAGACGTACACTATATGCTTGACCGAACGTAGCTGCCCAGTTATTGTTGCAGAAGAATTCTAGATCAATAGCACCCGCAGAGGTTGTTGTAAACTCAGGTCTAGTACCTTGAGTACCGTTTGGCGCGTTGTTAACTGCTCTCGTACCTGTACTACACTCCCTAGTAATGATGTTAGGAATTCGCACTTTACAACCAGCAGGCGGTACATATCCAATATCGAAGTTGGCAGTAAAGTTACCAGATGTAACAGCTGCTAGTGGGCAGTTGATAGTATAAGTAGTTGTAGTCGGTACTGTCCTGATAGTATAATTACCGTCGGGTGCAGTACCAGAAGTAAAATCTAATGTTACTCTGTTACCGATAGCCAATGTATGCACTGCTGATGTGGTTATTGTAACAGTATGAATTGCGGTTGCCGCGCCAGCAGTAAGGTTAGCTAGATGCGGATAACCTATCTGATAGCCGTTGGTACCTGGAATAGCAATAACTGTATACAACCCAGCAGGCAATGTACCAGTAGAAGGTGTTAGATAAACTTGTTCACCTACGTTCAACCCGTGGTTTGTAAATGCAACAGCAACGGATTCTCTAGAGTTACATTGTCCAAACGTATCTGCCCCTGCTTGGTTAAACCTGTAGTAATAGGCATTCAAAATCTCTGGAGTAACAATAGCATCAACGCCGGTACCCGATGTGGCATCAAATCCTGTAGACATGCCTTCATGCAACATATGTCCGTTAGTAATGAACACCGTAACTACGTTATTTTCTCTCCAGTAAAAACCACCACGAGAAGAAGTTGCATATGTACTTGCTTGCGCTGCTACGCTAGCATATGTACCAGTTTGAGTAGCTGTCTCACCAAGCCAGAAACGACCGTCGGTAACCATCAGAACAAATCGTTGGCGTTTATCGGTTAAACCAGCACCGGCACCAATATCTTTGATTGCCCAACCGTTGGTGTTAGTAAACAAGGCTGGATACTTTTCATATACACCGCTACCAGGCTAAGTCTCAATTTCTACACCAGCAGTGTATGTATTGATACCACCACCATTAGTAGGAGTCTGTAGGATCTGACCGCGGACTCCAGTCGTATTGTCTAGGTAGAACCAATCACCACGAGTAGTATACTTACCTAGTCGTGGAATTGTAAGGTTAGCCGACTGATCGTGTACTACTTCAATCCAGCCAGTAACATCTGGTCCAGTCGAACTAGCTCCAATGCCTGTTAATGCACCAGCACTAAACACACCACCAGTTACTTCTCTGAATTTTAGATAACCAGTTGCTGGCATTGCAGCACCAGCCGCAGTTGGAGCAGTGTTCAATCCAGCCCATACTCCAAGCAAGTAACCAGATACACCACCACGACTTACAGTTGTGCCGATAGCAGGTACGTTACCGGTACCTGAGTTATATGCCATCCAGCGAACATTTCTTGCATCAATAAACCATTCGCCCTCGTTAATTGAAAGTGAACCAAAAGATCCTGTCATAGATGCTGGTGCATTAGCATGAACCCTGCTATCGGTTCTTACAGTCAACACAGCACCGTTGTTTATCGTCCATGCTTCGCCAGCAGTACGTGCTGTACCACTATCTAAAAATTGACTTGTTGTAATAGTAGCCATTAAGCGATAATCTCCTGTATTCTATCTGGAGCAATAAGGGACTTAGCATATGCAAGGTACTGTAGTACTCGTAGAACATCTGGGTCGTCTAAGTTAACCCCTTCTTTAGTTCCACGCATTAACTCTAGTGCATCTTTAATAATTAAATCACCACTGGCTTCTAAAGCACGTATAGCTAGTCGTTCTTCTTGACTAAACTTACGCATAAATTCTGTTTCGGTTAGTAGTCTTGATGCTTTGGACTAGTCTAGCTCGAACTTTAATGATCCACCAGACCAAATATATTTAGATAGATCTGGTATACCACCTTCAATCTACTCAACTAGTATACCTTCTGGTATGTTATCAAAGCTAGTGTAGCTAACACCAACTAAAGCGTTACCTAGTGCTGGATTATATGCTACGTAGTACATTATTGATACCCCAATGTTAGTCTATCTGTCCAAGCTTTATCGTATGTGGCAGTTCCGCCAGCGTACTCTACAACAACATCTTCACCTACAAACGTAGTGCGTGTAATCATCCAACTAGATGCAGCCTCAGGAGTACCAGGTGCTGCGATACCACTATAAATAATGGTATCGCCGTCAAAGTCAATACGTTTTGTAACCTGTGCCACTTCCTCACCTCCCGGAATTGTATCGCCTAGAGGCAATTCTTGTACTTTACCACTAATAATAACGAGAGGTCTACGTTCCATAATTAAGCCAGGATAACCCCGTCGTTGCGTTCAAACGTAATCTCAGTTGTTGAAACTGCTTCACCAATATACTGTACTACATTACCACTAGCACTAGGCGGAGTGGTTGTAACTTCGCCAGGAGAGGTTGCTAAATAATAGCGACCTGGTGTTAATCCGGCTAGACCAGTAATAGTACCTTCTAGGTATACAGCTGCATCTTGACCACTTGTTACACTCTATAGTACAAAACCATTAGCCTCTTTACCTGCAATGCTTGCATCAGCTTTACGAACACGGAACTGACCACCGCTGTTCCAGATATTAACTAGATTACCTGCAGATAGGTTCTCTGTTGCCATAATTAGCTTGGTTTCAGCACCAATACCAACTGGTAGTACGCTAGCATCTAGGCGACCATCGGTACCTAGTGCTACAATTTTACCGTCATCAGCAACACCGCTAGATGCAACGGTTGCTATAACTTCACGAATACGACCACTTACTAGGGCCAGGAATTTACTTGCTGCCATGTTTTCTCCTTAGCCTAGCAGTATAGCTGGCTCTTGTTTAATATAAATCTTTGTCGGTGTAACTGCGTACGCCACAGTTACTAAATCGCCACTTAGCGGTAAGGCCTGTGTTAAATTGCCGTCACTAAGTGCGTATATTGGTTGTAGCGGTATCCAGCTCCAGCCAATATGTGTTAGATATCCAGTTTGCTGTACTTCTACAAGTTCTCCTGTATTAGCCGAGCTGGTAGTAATACCTAAAAATGGTACATTACCAGGTACTACAGATATGTTAACTGCTATATGCCCATTAAGATTGGCACCAGCTAACACATTAAGATATGTATAACTATCTCCAGGTGCTCCTGCTGGTCCTTGCTACTGGCCCTGAACAATTGTAATATCTGGTTGCTCAGTAACTACTAACTGTGCTTCTTGTGGCTGAACAACCACTTGCTCAATAGTCTCTTGTACTAGTGAGTCTAGTGTAGTTTCCTCAATTACGGAGTCTACACTTAATAACTGTACTACTGTAGACTCTGTTTCCATTATCGTGTAACCTCGCGAATAACGCTAATTGCACCACTAGCAAAGTTTGTTACAACACCTAGTGTATCTACTATTTCTAGATTATACACACCTTGTGCAAATGTAAAGGCTGCAGTAGCTGTGGCAGGGATATTTAGCTTAATAGTCTTAGCGGTATTATCTAATATAATACCACTATTTTCAGTAGTTAACTCGTGTAGTACAGTGTCACTATCAAGTTTAGCACGAATCTGCATTCTAGCAGTCATACCTGTTAGATCGATAGGCTTATTGTACTCAATAACTCCGCCACTAACATATGTAGTGTAACTAAGTGCATTAATGGCGTTAATACTAATTGTGTCAACATCTACAACGGTACATTGATGATACACAGTAGAACTATTTAGTTCTTTAGTGCCTACAATATCGGTAAACTTAACACGCCAGTTATCTACTAGTTCATGACCAACTGCTGTAATTGTAACTGGTGCAGTTTTACTAATACCTGTGATAGGTTTATATACTCGTTCGGAGCCTTCCCAACGTAATACTTGTTGGAAGGTAGACCCTTGATATATCTTAAAATTCATTTTTGCGGTCATTGTCCACCTCGTATATATTGAATAACTGCGGATAGCACAAAGCCTATGGCCCCAATACCTGCCCAAGCGTACAGCTTTTTAGCAAAGTCGGTTTTATACTCTTCTTTTTTAGCATCTTCACGAGCTTCTTGAGCATGAAACTTTCTGTGGCCACTATAGTCAGGTAAACCTTCTTCGTCCTTTGGAAATGCTTTAGTAACATCCCGCTTAAATTCTACTAATTCAGTACGAATAGCCTGTACTTCAGCCTTAATGTCCAGCAGTAAACTAACATGTGGCAATTGATCTGTAGCCCTGCGATCAAAGTGTGGTTGTTGCTGCTGCGTGTTTTCTGGCATAGACTGCTCCTTTTGCTAAAATAAACGGTCTTACCCATATCCATATACTTGCTAGTGCTAGTGCGGCCTCTCCACTAATAGCTGCTGGTGGGGGTGTTACACTAAAGTACATTGATATAACAACATATACCCAGATAGCAGCGTTCCAGCCTGCAAATAGTTTAGAGAACCAATGGTCAACTAATCCAGTAATTGCAATAGTTAACTGTGTTACACCGCTAAGTAAGAATATAAAAGCCCATGTTTGTTCGTCAAACAAGTGAGACATAACATCGTAAGTAGGCCTACCAAAGGTATCACCAGGCCAGAACAGGGTAAGTGCCCAAATTAGCTCTGCTAATCCAAGCGTAAAACGGGTACCTAATAAGTCAGTATCAAATATCAAGCTACTGGTTTTTTGGTATAGGGGATAGTTCATGTTTAATCCTAAAAAATATTAAACGTACTTTTTACTCCCAATATTATAACATGGTGGGAGAGCACTGTCAAGACAAAAAAATAGCCGGGGTATTAAACCCGGCTATTTTTAATAGTAGTATTAAATCTTACCACCAATAGAGAATCTAGAATCCTCTGTAGGAGGTGTTACTGGTAGAGCTTCTACACGTCCAAAGTAGAAGTCCCACTTTGGGTCCATCTTATTATATCCACCAACGTTAGCTGGTGCACCATGTTCAATTAACCACTCAGCTAAACTTGCTTCGTGTTGACCTGTTGCATGTGCAAAGTCTTGCAAAGTAATTTGCTTAGCCCCCAGCAGCGCAACTAGACCCTCATGGTCATTACTGTGGTATTTCCACCACTCACCAAGGGCGTTCATTTCTTCTGTAGTCATTTTCTATAACCTTCCGGTAATTGTAGTTTATGAAATTCAGCGTTATACGCTTTACGGCAGTGATCTTTGTCAAAGAAAAATAAACCATCAATTAGTGGTCTAAAGAACTTGCCAAAGATTTTTCCTTGTTGCTCCGTGCGGTACGCACGCGCGCTTAGGGTTTCGTCTGGAGACCCACCTAGCAGCGCGTTTAGTTGCTGATCAAAAGCAATTGCGTTGTTTAGTAGATAATATTTCATTCTAGCACCCATAGTGCAGCTTGAGCTGCACCAGCTAGCGCTAGTGCTTCTGTAAGTTCTGCTGCGGTTGCTTGAATAACCGTGTTGTCGGCTAGTACCCAGTTAACTGTAGGGGCTAAGCCTGTGGATAGTACCACAATAGCACGGCTCATACGAGTTTGGCTAGTTTCATCACCGTCAAAGGTATTGCCGGCCGCTGTAGTAACTTTGATGTTTTCTACAGCGGTTTGGCGTGCGGCTTTGGCTGCTGCGCGATCTGATACTGCTTTTGCAGCTTGGTTAGCTGCTACGGCTTCGGCATCTAGCTCTATAATTTCCCACGCTTGCTAATAATGACCCTTATTAGTCAATACAGGAGTGGTTTGGCGCACTGACTGAGTAATAGGGTCGTAGGTTGGCGCGGGTGCAGCGAACAGAACAGCATATCCCTCTGGTGGTGTAAACACGCTGGGGAAGCTGGTGTTAGGAAAAGCCTGACGAATCTCGGATTCAGTGCAGGGTGTGAGGGTATCTAGTTTCAGGTACATGGTGATTTCCTTTATTCGTAAGCGCCAATAGAGATAAACTGACCAACTTCGTCAAACTCAAACAGAACATAAAACCACGAGTAGCCGGAGACTTTCTTATCTCCCTCGGTGCAGTAGATATTGCCGTTATCCTCTTTGAACTCAACACCCAACTCGGTTAACAGTGCTGTGACTTTTTCTTTGTCTGTCATGGTGTTTCCTTTAAGCAAAAGCCAGATAGATGTAACTGGCAGCATTAACGTTGATGTTGGTTGCAGCTACCTGATTCACAGCAAAGCCAGAACTCACAGGGTCGATTGAATCGTTGGTGGTGACTTCTGCGGCTGTGGTATTGAGTGACAAATGTGGGTCATTGCCAGCCACAATGCCACGGGCGGTGTCCCACACATACCAATCACCAGTTGAATCGGTGCGCTTGATCAGACAGAACCGCGCCCCAGTGCTGAATCCACAATCGATGGTTTGGGTTCCACCATTTCCTGTGTAACTGCCCACCTTGGAAATGCCTGCTTTGGTAGCAAATAGGTATGCGACGTAAGTACCAGCGTTTTCGTTCGTATCAACAGCGGTGCCAACACTAAAAACAGAAGCAGTTGGTGTGGTGGAGTTCCACCCAGATGGATAGCTTATGGTTGCGTTTGTTCCGTTAATAAGCAAGGCGTTACTAGGACCAATAGACTGAGAATAGACAAGCCATCCATATCCAGCGTTTCGCCGCTTCACAATCATCAACTCAGGCGCAACCCCCAGCGAATGCGGAACTGTGGTGGCGCTGCCTGTTCCGGTGTAGCAAACCACATCGAACACGCCGGGGCGCGTCGGAACATCCAAGAATAGTATTCAGGAAAGGCCGAGCCTGTACCCAAACGCCATCCATTGTTGTAATCCCATTTCCAGTTTGCTTGCGCTGCTTCCGCAGCGGTGCTGTCACTTTGCATGGTCACGGCCCCCTGCATCCTGCTGGCAATTTGCCAACTGCCGACCGTGTTTTTTATTTTGTAAAAGGAGGCATCAACAACAAAGTCAGTTTGGTATGCCGGATTCAAGGCCGTGTAACTGCTGGCACTAAACACCTGCGTCCCGGTGGTGGGTGGTTTGTTTGGGCGGCGGATGGCTAGGTAGATGAAAGTAGTAGATGCTGGGAATGTTGCATCCGTGTAAAACCCGGTAGCAGATGGAGAGAATTGGCTTAAGTTTGCAAACTCGGCACCGCTTGTATTCGGTTGCAATATTGCGTCATTGCTCCCGCCAACTGACATTCCACGCAAACTGTCTACCAACCTCCACCCGCCGATATCAGATGAACTTTTTACCATCAAATACTGCGGCTCCCACCCCAGATTCACCGTGGCATTGCCTGAGCCATCAGTCGTGAACGACCCACACTGAATAATCCCATCAGCCGATGCGTCGTGGGCGAATAGGTAGGCGACGTAGGTTGCGCCGTTTATATTTAACCCTGCTGCGCCGCCAACGGTAAATTGAGTAGCGGTTGGCGTGGTGTTCCCAAAAAGTGTGGTGCTTGTGGCCGATGCATTGGTGCCGTTAATAATTAAATACTTATCCGCACCGCCTAAACTTCTGTGATACGTGTACCAATCATTGGCTGTAGACGTGCATTTTGTAACAATCATTCCGGGGACAACGCCCAAAAAATGACCAAGTGTTTTTGTGGCTGCACCATCCCCGGTATAGGTCACCACATCGAAGAACTTGGGGGCTTTGCGGAATGTCCAGCTTGCGTATGGCGTTGCACTCTGGTTATATGCTTCATAATTGGGCCCAGCCGTTACAGTGAACCCTGAGCCGCCAAAAGCACTTACATAACCTGTGGCAGAGTATTGCTGCTGAGTTGTTGTGTCACTTTGAACAATATATCCCGCACCCCTTACGGTATCTGCTAGATAGTGTACCCCAATAGCGTCACGGCGTTTTAACCAAACCATCCCACCTTTACCGGGAATATCTGCCGATAGACTATTCGTCTTCGCAAAGCTAATTGAGCTCGCAGAAGCCTGGCCATAGAAAAAATACCCATTATTAGTAATTTTATATGCTGCGGGGGGTGTGTAATATGTCCAAGTACTTAAATCTGTGCTAGTAGCAATCTTACCGTTGATCGACGAAATGTATTTTCCGTCTTTGAAATTCGTTATAACCCCACTCGGCATTGTCTACCCAGATGTAGTCCATGTAATACCATCCGTTGATTCACGAATCAGCGTTCCAGTTTGTACTACAAATTTCTATCCTGTCCAAACTGGCCATCCCTGCGCAGCTGTATTGTCTCCGAATGAGTACTATGCTCTAAGCGTCCACGTAATACCATCAGGTGTAGTGTGTATTACTTTATAATATATAGAATCTCCATCATAGTAAGTACCACTAAGAACAAATAATCCATTAATGTAATTAATTATTGGCTGGCCAACATTTGGCCACATTCCACTAGTAGAACCATTAGACCAATTTATACCATCATCTGAATATATTGTAGTTGCTCCATATGATATGCCGGCAAACACAACACGGGTAGGGCTTGCAGCAAAATATCCATACTATGTGGTCGGCATTGGACTGGGGACTGTCCAATTTATACCATCAGACGAATATCTTAATGCATTAACTTCTCCTACTAAATACAGCCCGTTGAAATAGATATTTCTATTAGATGATTGATAGAGTGCGAGGCCTGGCTAACTGAATGCACTCCAGGCTGCTCCGCCGTCGTTAGATCTTAGAACTTTACTGTCCGCCGACTAGCCTGTGCTGTAGATTAGTAGATTCGAACCACCGTCAATAAAACCGCCTATTGACGTACCATTCCACCCCGGCAAAGAAGTCATCGGTATACTGGATCCTTCACCTAGCTGGATGCCGTTGGTGATCGTTTGCGTCCCGTCATTTCCGCTGTACGTGAACGCACTAAATACGTCATCAACGTATAATTTTTCACCGCCTCCGGCAGCCTATAATAATTTTTGTGCTAACATTAGGCAGTTCCTAAGAATGCAGCACGTAGGGTGCTGCCAATCTTCCACAGTACAATCCAGTTTACGCCGGACTATGTTAGGGTAGGTGCAGTACCACTACCACCAACTTTACTCCAAGTAATAGTTGGCCAAGTTATTGTATAGCTACCAGCCGTAATACCTAGTAGTACTGACTGACCACTGCCAATGGCCTCTGTAAATGTAGTATTAGCAGCTAAAGTTTTTGTTTGAATGCTACCGTTGGCTGCGGAAATAACTGTGCCGGTTAAGTCGTAGGTTTCTTCAGTGTACCCATCGTTTAGGGTTAAATTAACTGCCGTGCCACCAGTAGAGGCCAAGGCCCCTACCGATGTTGCGGTTATTGGTAGTACAAGACCTGCTAGATCTCTTGCTTTTGTCATAGTTTTGCTCCTAGCACATAATTACATTAATATACCAGATAGAATTTCCTAGACTCTAGTAGGCTCGATTAATCCTTGCATGGCCATATAGCCTACCGCATCTTGTGTAGATTGTAGGCTTAGGTTTACACCGCTTAAACGTGGGTCGTCTAGCAGATCATAGAAGTCATCGATTACTGGATCAGTTGCACGTGCTGCTTTAATAGCAATACGTTCTGGGCTGGTAAATAATAACTTAAACTCTACAGGACTAACGATTTTGGGTGGTATAATAGGGTCTGGTATGGGTGTTGTAGCAAGTACTGCTGGTTCTGGTTTAATTAAAGTGCTATTAACCCAACCATCTCCATTACTAGCATCGTCAGGTACCTCGGTACCATATAACTGAGCTATATCAGGGTGGTATAGCTCAGCTGGATTACCAGGTGCAATATCACGAATGCGTTCGTTTTCAATCCATGCGTATTTCATTTTAATATCCTTCAGTCCAGTATAGAATTACGGCACCACTACCTCCGTCCCCGCCTTTGGCAGTTGAAACGTTAGAAGCCCATACCTAAGCCCCACCGCCTCCTCCACCAAGTAGACCACCGCCTCCGTTGGCAACCATTCCCGAACTACCCTATCTAGTATAAGCACCACCACCACCACCACCTGCTCCGGCAGCGCCCCCGTTTGAAACACTTCCGCTATTTGAAACAGCTCCGCCGCCGCCGCCGAATAATCCACCAATACCGCCAGTTATGATATTGCTTGTACCACTAGAATATCCACCACCTCCGCCACCACCAATACCACCACTACCAGCTATCCCACCACTATCAGAATAATTAGTACCCGCCCCGCCGGCCCCCAGACCATAAAACTTCAATAGCCTAGAGGGTAGGTCTAGATTACTAGTATCTACCCCATTGCCTGCTGGTGCATACTATATTGCGGTTCCTGATTCAAGACCAGGAGATCCAATCCCCCCACCACTAATCATTGTACCTGCTGAGGCAATTGTGGCATGACTAGCAGAGCCGCCGCCGCCAGTTGCTTTCCCCGAAGTAGTTCCATCAGCATACCCACCATTAAACCCAAGTCCTCCGCCCCCTGTCGCTATATAACCGGAAGCAGTAATACCGCCAGTATAAGTATAAGATCCGCCGGATCCACGGACCCCACCACCTCCGGTAGCTATACCCTCAAGATTGCTTACCGAGTTGGCTGTAATACTACCACCATTTCCACCAAGTAGACCACCGCCTCCTGTTGCCACCGCTAAAAGTGTAGTTGGTGTGCTATTAGTTATGCTCCCCGAGGAACCTCCAGTATAACCAATACCCCTTCCAGACATCTAAAAGGTGCCTCCGGTTGACGCTATAATAGATTGGCCTATTCCGGTTGTATTAGCGCTTCCCCCAGATCCTCCTGCGCAAGAAGCAATACTACCTATACTGGATGTTCCCCCTGCCTATCCAAATGCTGTAGCACTGTTTGTGGATCCAGTATTGCCTCCAGAACCACCAGAACCTACTGTAATACTTGGTAATTTCTGTCCTGGTATTACGTCCATAATAGCAAAGGCACAAGCCCCGGCACCTCCACCAGTGGCTATAGCGCGTGTATCTCCAGTATATACAGCGACACCACCACCACCACCACCACCACCACCAATAATAACTGCAAGTATTTGATAAGTATTTTGCGGAACGGTAAAATTGTTATATGTTCCAGGAGTAAAATAAGAATGACTATTTTTCCATTCAGAAGGAGCAACCCGTGTTGGGCGGTTGGGTGGTAGTGGATAACCATATTGACCGTTATTCATCAGAAGTCCCCTCCAAAAGCAATAATATTAAATGATTCTGCATTGTGTGTGGCAGCGCGCAGCGACCAGCCAGTAGGTAAGCTCATAGGTAGTGGTAAACCATTTATTAATCCAGTAGAGTTACCCTGAACTAATGTATTCCATGCAGTAGCAGTGGCTGAAGGTGTATTAGCCATTACAGGTAATTCAGCAAACAAACGATGATTTGTACCATCTGAGATAAACAAACGAACCATACCGGCTGTAGTAGTACCTGTTGCTTGTATCTCAATAGTATCTAAACGACTACCGCTAGCACCAGCGGTAAAAACTGTACCTAGTGTACCTGTACCGTCTCTATTAGTATTTGCAGTGTTGATAATAGCAATGCCAATCTTAGGTACTGCTGCGTATTGTGGAGATAAGGCCATTATAAAATTCCTTGTGTAAAGTTAAACAGGTGTGGTGTAGCCTGCTGTAGTTGAGCATTAACATCATCTACTAAATCAGCAATTTGGGTAGTAACGCTATCCTAAAGCTCAGTAATAGCTGCTTGTACATTAGTAGAAGTTAATCCACTGGCAGGACTAAAACTGGTTAATCCGGCAACTGCTGTGGTACCTGCCTATACTACACCAATCTCGAAAAGAAGTTCGTCGTTTAGATTAGCAGCAACTGCTAGTGTAATACTACTGGTGTTGGTTTCTGTATAATCCTACGGCAGTAATCGTACACCGTTTAGGTATACCATAATACTATTAGTACCAGTAATATAACTATTAGTCAGATTAAAAATACTCTGACCTGCAGTAGCTACTGCGGTTTCTCGTACTATAGTAAAATTACCTGTAATAGCACCAACAGCATCTTGCCACGAAGCACCATTATAAATTCTTACTCGTTGTAGGGTAGTATTGAAATAGCTGATACCTGCTACTAGAGCATTACCAGCATCGTCTAGTGCAGGGTCTCCTGCCTTGGCTGTAAGCCACCGCTACTTTAGTGCATTTTCAGTTATTAAAGCATTACTAGCGCTAGTAGCTGCATTATTTGCCTGCGTAGTAGCTAGGGCAACTTGGTCAGCCGCTAGGGCAACCTGCACAGCTCCGTTAGTAGTAGCTAATCCAGCTTGAGTAGTTGCAATGCCTGCTTGCGTAGTTGCAATGCCTGCTTGTGTAGTTGCAATGCCAGCTTGTGTAGTTGCTGTACCTTCTAGGGAGTCAACATTTGCTTCTGTAGCATTTGCCTCTGTTACAAAAGTAGGCAGTGCCAATAACAACGCAAATGCCTTGGTGTTAAAAACACTAGGTGTATCCGTTGGTAATGGCTATGCCGGTAAGGCGGATATTGTCATGTTAATCCTTCAATTTCGATTGAACAATCAGAGAAGTTGGAATAACTTATCACAACCTCAAAATCTTTATAGAATCCGTAAATAACGGTACTTGCATATTCATCCACACCAATCCATACACAAGGTACTGCGCGGACTTCTGATAGGATCTCAATAGTACTATCAAGTACTCGATTATCAACCATCATAGTAAAATTAGCTTTTTTAGCAAAAGCTCGTTGTACAAGTATAATATCACCGTATTCATTGGTTTCTTTACGGCTGTAATCTTGGATACCAATGCGGGCACCAACCTGGACACCTAAACCAATTGTTTGTGGTACACCTAAAATAATAACACCAACCGCTAGCTCCGTAGTACCATATATATCTATGATAATTTCAGGATTAGGGTAGCTAGGTAGATCTAATGCGTAGAAAACGCTGTAAGGCGTGCGCTTCTAGAAGAACCACTCCCACCAGCCTGCAATTGGTGGGGTGCTTGGTAGTTCTGTTGTTTTATCATATACAGTACCGTACCCACTAGAGCTCATTCTAACACGTATGCTTGTTACACCTACTAAATTAAGTGCATTTACCTACGTTATAACTTGGCCAGGAGAAACTGTATAGCTAATATGTGTTGCTTGTACTGTTCGTGTGCTGTTACTTGTGTCAAAGGCTTTCCAACGATTTGTTGGACTTACCTCAATCCACCAAGTTGGTTGAGTTGCAGGATCTTTATTAAGATTAGTAGCCTGTAGGCTCTCATATATTTTATGTGTAGAGGTAAGTATTACTCTTGCTCCTACAGCGTAGGTAGTCCCAGAGGACCAGACCGCGTGGTCTGCCTCTGGTACGTTACTCGCTGTAAGCATAGAATTGGTAACCTCAATAGGTTTAACAATTACTAGTTTACTCATACTTCTAACCTAGTTTCTGGCATACCGCTAGTGTTCCAGCTTTCGAGCAGTTTAACCATTCGCAGGTTAATCTGCACGATTGATCTAGCTTGGGCCTGGTTTTCTTCTCGCAGTGCCTTTAACTCTTTAGCCATTTCATCTCCGTTTCCGTTAAGCATATTGGCAGTATCCCTAGCATTAAAGATACGTGATGGGCCGGTTACTTCAAGTTCTGGGCCTTCTTCTCCTACTAGGCGTATACCTCCAGTATGGAAACCGCCATCAGCAAACGGTTTTATAGTTTCTCCATTACGAATAGCATCGTCGTAGATAGCATTAACCAGCGCATCACCTGTCAAGCCTGTAGAAACATAGTGAGCTATTGCTTCGGCTTTTGGATCGCGACCTAAAAAGCCCTGGAATGCTTGTTTTACTGTATTTGCAACAGCGCTACTACCAGGAGTACCACCACCAGAACCACCGCCACCTGTAGTAACAGGTGTTGGAGCTTTCATAGCCTCTAGTCTAATAGCTTCGGCTAGATTAGCCATTGCGGTATTCAAACTAACAATACCAGTATCAATACCACGTAGAACGTCGATTTGAATTCTTGCTGTGCTAAGAATTTGGTCTAAGTCTGCTACGGCTCGTTCAGCTTGTATAAGCTGTAACTCGGCAGTTGTTAACTGATCTTCGCTTACATCTTTTAACTGGCTTAAATTACCGGCTAACAGTAGTCGCTCTCTGTTGGCTTCAAATGCCTACTTATACGTACTGTTATTAATACTAGTACGAATAGACGAAATAGCATTACTTAGTTCTTCCTCTTTTGGCAGTTCGCCAGTAGATTTAGCTTTGGCAATTGCTTGGTCTAGGTATGCATAAGCAGTACGAGCAGACATTAAAACTGTGGTATCTACTTCTTGGTACAGCTCTTTGATATTATTTTTCAACAAATCAAAGATTGATTTAATAGTAGATATTTGGTCTTTTAAGTTATTAATAGACTCGTTAAGAATATCTTTTTGTGCATTAACTGCACGCTCAAGTGCTTCGTATGCTGCATCAGTAGCACTTTTTGCGGTTTCTAGTGCTGTAGCTTCATCTTCAAGAGCCCAGATACGCTTCTGTATAGCTGCATCTGTTGCGGATAGTCCGCGCAGTTCTTTTTCACGACGTAGCTGTACTGCTAGTTCGGACTGCCCCTGTGCTTCTAATAACTATAGGCTTAGGTCGAATGTTTTTGCTGCGTCTTGTGTTGCGTTAATTTGTTGCTGAATTGCTCTGTCAGTAGCTGATAGTGCTAGTAATTCACGCTCGCGTGTTTTTACTAGTGCGTCATTGCTGTAGCCTTGAGCTTCTAGCAATTGAATATTAAGCTCTGCTGTTTTTGTTGCATCTTGTTGAGCATAGATTTGCTGTTGAATTGCACGATCTGTAGCTGATAACGCTAGTAATTCTCGTTCTCGAGTTTTTATTAGGGCCTCGTGACTACGACCTTGTTCTTCAAGTAGTTGGATATTAAGCTCTGCAGTTTTTGCTGCGTCTTGCGCTGCATAAACTTCTTTTTTACGTGCAACCAGTGTAGGATCTAGCTGCGCTAGTTCTTCTTCACGGGTTAGTAGCAGTGCTTCATGGCTACGTCCAAGTGCTTCAAGTAATTCTATTTCTATAGATAGGCGTGCTTTTCTTAGATCTTCGGCTGCTCGTTCGGCTTCTTCTGCTGCGTTGCTTGCCTAACTATCCGTGCCTGGCTGATAATATCCGCTGTATCCGCCGTTACTAGGTGGTGTACTTGGATACTGTGGTCGAGTACTTGTATCTCCACCAACGGTAAAATATCCTACACCGGTAGTAGCTACATTATCGCTAGTTATAGTAGGTGTTTGGACATTTAGTGCGCCAACACTTTGTACAGCTATACCTATTTTATCAATAGTCTTGCCAACTACGGTTGCAATACTTTCAATAGCTGCTGCAAGGCGCGGACTGCCTAGTATTTCTGCTAGTCTGTCAGCTTTTTCCGTAGCATCGGCTATTAATGCCTCTGTTGTTGCTTCAGATACTGTTTGACCTAATATAATTGGAGTTATAATGCTATTAAATAAGCTTTCGGCAACTGTGTTAATTGTATTAGTAATAAGAGCGTTTCTTATGCTAGTATTTAGGGCAGCTCCAAATGCTTGTGCAGAAGTATATCCGTCTTGTGGATTAAATGCTGCATCTAGCATCATTTTACCTAAGCCTGCTGCGTCAAAACCAGCCATTTCGGCTGCCAGCGTTCTTGCTGCTTCTGTAGTTTCTTCTGCTGCGTCTTTAATACCGTTGGCAACTAATGCAAATGCAGGGGATAGCTCCATTAGGGCTGCGTATGTTTTACGTCCGCCTTCTGTAGTTAAGTCTAAAGAACCTAACAGTGCTCTAAACTCTAGCTTGGCATCGCCAACACCATCCAATAACTAACCTACTATGCCGTCTTGTATTCCTGCTGCTTTTAAGCCACTTGATACTTGCTTTTTAGCCATATCAAGCTGTTCTGCTTCGCTGTAGAATGCCTGTATAAATGCTTGCGTTTTTGTTGAGAAAGCATCAAGTCCACCTAGTAGTTCTACTAACTCTGCTGCCATTGCGGCTCCAGAAATAGAGATATCGTACATTGGTATATTTAACGCTTCGAATACAAAGCTAACACTGCTTAATGAATTAGCTAGTCGTACAAGTGTGGCGCTATAAGTTTCTTCTGCTAACATTAAGCTGCTAATAATGGCATCTTGCTCGGTAGTAGTACTAGCATCTAGCGCGGTATCTGCTGCAACCAACAAGCGCAGCACGCCTTGAGCCATGGTATTAGATACTTTATCAAACTCGGCTGCAAGTAGCTCGTTTAGTTGATCCATACTGGTTACATCTTTGGTACTAAACTTAATAGCCATTGTAAAGTCTACAATGCTATTCTTGATTAGGTCACCACTTCCGCCCAACATAGTAGCTGCTGTGATTGCCGCTAATTGTATTGCTTTAAACTGATCTGCAAAAGCCTTCTGCAGCTGTGGATTTAGTTCTTTTTCAACAGTTTTGTCGTTGCGGAACCAGCCGCCTTTATAAAACTCATACTCGTTACCTTTAAAACCTTCGCTGCCACCAAAAGTACCTTCAACACCCACATCGGCCAATTTTCTACCAAATGCACGATTAAATACACCTGCTACTAGACCAGCTAGAGGACCGATACCTGGTATCATTGCGGCAACAGCTGTTGCTGCTTTAACAAAGCCGTCAATACCTGTTTTAAAGCCACCAGAAATTGCGTCACTAATATTTAGTGCCATAAAGGCATTAGATACTTTGCCAGCGATTGATCCTAGTGTATTGGCATAAGAACCTAACTTATCACCCATGCTTGCTAAGAAGTCGTTAGACTATGTAGATAACCAGTCGGCGCTTCTCTGCAGACTTCCGGCAACCTGAGCACCAAACGTGGCACCAGCTTTTCCAGAGAATATATCAGAGTAAGTTTTAACTGCGGTTGTAATTGTTTTACCAAGCTTTTCAATCTAATTGGCTGAACCACCAGACTTAAATACGTCAACTGTTGCGTCTATTAGAACGTTAATTGGTTCTTTTAGTATATCTTCAAGTAGTTGTCTAAGGGCTTTAGATCCTTCTTGACCACCTTCCCATAGTGCCTTCTTTATCGCGTCAGCGAAAGCCGGCGCAACATTAGATTTCCAATTTTCTAGACGGTAGATGTCTGCGTTAATTGCGTAGTCTGTTACTTTATCTATAGATTCTAATCTTAAGTCTTGCTCTGTTTGTATATCTCTCTTTGCAGCAACATGAGCTTTTTGTTGGTTCTACATTTCCTCAAGTAGTCTATCTCTTTGTTCCTTAGAGACGCCTTCTGCATTTCTTTGTTTTTCTAGTTCAGATATCTTTTTTTCGTAGCTAAGAGATTCTTCCTGCATTTTGGAAGCAATCTCTCTTTTAACTTTTTCTTTTTCTAGTTTGTTTATTGCACGCTGGTAGTCGTCTTCTGAAATCTTGCCAAACTCTTTAGCTTTTTCAAGTTCTGAGCGCTGTCCTTCTTCTCGTAAGGAAACAATACCTTCTTCTGACTTACGCATATTTTCAGAAATCTCAAGCATCTAGTATTTATGTTGAAGTATTTCTTCTTCTAACTTTCTTAGATCGGCTTTTCTGGCTAGTTCTCTCACAGATTCCTGAGATAGTTCTTTTGCGGCAATTATACCTTCTTGCTGCTTTACTACTATATCTCTATAGTACTTTAATCTATCGGCGTCATCTTTTTTACCTAGTGCAGTTAATGCTTGTATATTAAGTTCATCATTTAAACGTTCTAGTGCTAGTGCACTATTCATCCTTGCTATTTCTAGCTGGTCATTTTGCAGTCTAGCTCTGTCTTGCATAGCAAGTACTTCTGCACTAGTTAAATCTCCACGAGCAATAAGTGTGTTATTTACATCTTGCTCGTTTTTAACTAGATCTTCACTTAATTTTAAGCCAGATGTAATAGCTGATTTAACTGCGTTTAGATAATTACGTTCTTCTTGGAATTGTGACTGAATTTTTTGCTGATTTATCTCATTTAATTGAGTAGTAACACCAGCTGCTTCCATCGCAACAGTACGTATTAATACGGCATTTTCTTGCAGTACGGTATTGCCTTCGGAAATACCTTTAGATAGTGCTGCAATAGCTGCTTGCGGGTCGCTGTATGCTTTTGTTAGCAGGCTACCTACTTCTTCTAGACCTCTTAACTCTGCTTCCGCTTTATTTAATAATCCTGAGTCTCTAGCATCTCCGGCCCCAAGGGCTTGTGCTGATTTAACTTTTTCTTGTGCATTTCGTATTGCCAGCATAATAGTATTCTGGTGAATACTTTTTTGCAGTGTTTGTATAGCACGTATATTTTGCGCTTGAAGGCCTAACTCTTGTTGTTTAAGCTGTTCTGTTCTACCGGCAAGTTCTGGTACATTATCTATAGCAGCATATACACTCTATAGTGCTCCAGTTAGTCCTTTAGCCATTGAAGCACCTAATTGGGCTCCAAGTACATTTAGCTGATCGGCCATTCCTACAGTTAACTAGTTTTTTACTTTTAGAGCAATACTTTCAGCTTGAGTTTGCGCGGAAGCCATAGTTTTCTTAGCCGCAGCTATTTGAGCTGTTAATTCTGCTTTTTGCTGCGTATATTCATTACGCTCTGTAAGTTTACCACCATATACTATTGGCTTAGCTATGTCACTAGAGTTTAGCGTATTTAAGGCTTGTTCAAGTTCTTTTACTTTCTTTATCTGTTCATTGTACTGCTGATTTGCTTCTGCAATCTTGGTAGAGTACTGTGCTAACTCTAAACTACGTTCTGTACCGAACAGCGGTATTTTGCTTAGTTTATCAATCGTTTCTTTTAATGAGCCCATACTTTCTTGAATAGGCCCATCTAGAACCTTTCCAAGACTTAGCATAGAGTCCATAGCACTGGTGGCAAATACTGTTAGTGGATCTTTTTGTGTAAACTGATTTGCAAAAGATTGATAGGCATCTTCAGTCTTTTTAAGGCTAGCCTAGAATTCTGAAGCTTTAGACGCTGCAACATTTGCTTTTAGTGCTGCGTCATCAAATAATTTTGCAATAGCTGCGGCTTGCCCTGAACCAGGTTTTATCTCTAGTAGTTTTTGCTTAAATTCTTCTAGACTGCTCTAGTCTTTAATATTTAAAAGACTAGCGAGATTGGAGCGTAGCTCCGTACCTACGGGGCCTTTTTCAATTTGCTGGAGGCCTGTAATAACGGAAGAACTAAATTGTTCAACAAATTTTGAACCAATATCTTTATCAAAAGGCTTCTTTAAGGTATCCCAAAAAGATTCCCAGCCACTAGACTCTACTTCACTTTTAGCTTTTGCTGCTGATTTACTAAGGTCTAATAAGGATATTGATAATTCTTTTGTTGCATTACCTTGTGCTTGCATTGACTGGGTAGAAAGTACATTACCCTTATACATTTTATCAATTGTATCTGTCAATGTTTTTGTAGCAGCGGAAGCGTTATCTGAGTCGTCTTTAAATTTACTTATTGATTCTGCAGCAGTACCAAATACACCTTCTAATACTGTAAAGGCTGCTACAAATACGCCAACTACCATAAACGCAGTATTAAGAGCAGAGGCTAGTGTCATTACCGCTGAAGCTGTTCCGTATACAGCAGCTTTAGCCAACATCATACCACCTGCAAAACTCTTGGTAGATATACCTGCCGCAGCCATTTCTATTTTCATAAGCTGCAGCTATCCACGAATACCAATAAGGCCTGCATTGTAAGCCGCGTTACTTACGATATCTTGCTTTGTTGCAGCCATATTAGCACGAGATGCAAGTGCAGTATTTAGTTCTTTAAACTGACGTGCTTGCTTCTAGTATGTTGATGCAATTTCTTTTTCTGTTTCTATCTGCTTTCTGGTATTATCTATTAACTATGTTGTAATATTAATTTTTTCTTTAATAGATGATACTGCTGTAGTGTTCCCAGTTTTTTCAGCTGCTGCTAAGCTTTTAACGAGCCCTAATCTATACTTATCAGCCTCTGCCAACTTTTTATTCGCTTCAAGTTCTGCCTCTGCCTATCTTGCTGCTTCTGGAGCCAGAGTAGGGTTAAATAACTCAGCTAGTCTTTTGCTTTTAATGCCTGCTGCAGTAGCCGCATTTTCGGCCTTGACGAGCTCGTCAATTAATATTTCGTTACGTTCGGCTGATTTGTTACGTAGCAGAGTATTTAACTTATTTTCTGCGTCCTGAGCATCGGCCACTTTACGAGTAGCAAAAACTCTAGAAGCTTCAGCAGTTTGTGCTAGTGATTCTTTAAACTGTCCAAATGCTGGTATGGCTTGACGAACAACCATGGCCGCCATAGCTGCAATACCTGCGTACAGAACTGTAGGGCTAGAACCAAGAATATTTACAATAGGTACTAGCACTGTATTAAGTGCGTCACCAACTTGCGTAGCTGTATTCTTTAAAATTGCCAGTAGCTTGGTATACGCGTTGGTTTCGATATTAATATCGCCAAACTTTTGTTCTGCTTCTGCAAGAACAGCGTTACTAAAGGCTTGTTGTCTTTCAAACTGTGTTAGGCTAGAAACACTACGGTTTACCTATTTAGCATAGGCTTGTACGGCTGGATCGATACGAGTAAAGATACCTAGTTCGTCTAAGAGTTCTGGTTCTAGCTTTGTAATACCACGACTAATACGGCTTAGGGCGTCCGACATATCTACACCAAGGGCCTGAGAAGCTTTCTTAGCTGCCTCACCCATGCGAATAATATCTTTGCTAGACATACCACTAGAGGAAGCTTTAACTGTTGCTTCCATAGCTTCGCGTAAGCTAACTGCTCCGTCCATTGCTTTTACAAGATTTTTGGATAGAGTACCTAGTGCAACCCCGCTTGCAGCACCTAGTTGGTCAAGACCTTTAACCATGTTAGCGGTATCTTGTGCTCTAGATAGAGCAGTGTACGCAGCACTAACTGCGAAAAGGTTAGCAGCATATGTAGCGTATAAACGTACTAACCCACCTAAACCTTGCGCTTGTTGGGCAAAGTCACGTGCACTAGCGCCAGTTAGTCCGGCGCTACCACGACCAGAATTGTACTCTTGGTTTTCAGTGCGCACTGCTTTATACTAAGCGGATTTAGCGGCTTTTTCTGCTGTAGCAATAGCTGCAGCACCTGCTTTCATGTTTTGGTTAAATTGCTTGGAACCTTCCACTGCCTTTTCAAGACCAACGGTCTTTAGCAGTAGCTGCATTATTTGTATAGCCATATATTCTCCCGGTGGCTTACTAACCTTAGGGGGTTAATAATTACATGCGTAATTTTAGAATTCACCTATTATACCATAAGGGCGGTACTCTGTCAATACTAAAAATTTTAAGCAATAAAAAAGCCTTCAAGCTTTTTTGCTTGAAGGCTTAGTAGGTTTCTTACTAGAAATTATTTTTGATCTTATTCCATCCATGTGTTGCAGGAGGGATATAGCTAGTAGCTTTTCTTCGTGGCAAAATTCGTAAAGCCGAAAAAATTCAAATATATTAGTATTATCTTTTCCTAGGTAGTTTCCGCCCATAGGGTCCCATATATCTGTAAGCATGTAGTACATCTGTAAAACTTGCTGTACAAAATGTGGTAGATCGTCTAACTCTACTGGTATTTCTTCTTCTATAGGCTCATTACCTAATGCTTCACACATTTCTAGGTACACGTCTCGACGCATACCTAGACTTGCATTTTCAAAGTAATTAGATAAATTAGCGTATATGGTACTTATTTGCTCTTGGTAAAGTTTCCCAAATCGGTAACCTGTTCACTGATAAAGCTATCAAAAGAAGAGCTGGACTTCATAAGTGCCAAGGCTTCGTCTGTGCTGTAGTCGACTAGATCTTCAGGATTTGCTGTTCCTAAGTCTACAGGTGCAAGCTGTTCCAAGTACGCAAGCTTAAGACCAGACCAACCTTTAATACTAGCTTCAACATAAAGCTTTAAGAATAGGTCGTCATTCAATTCTTCAACGGTTTTACCGCGGGAGAAAGATGTTTTGGTAGCTTTTTTGCGAATATTCTGCAGTGTTTCTCTGCTTAGGAACGCAACTTGAACTTTGAACTCTGGAAGTCCTGGAAATTCAACTTCAACTTCTTTACTAGGAACTAGTAGTGATTTAATGGAGGCCATATATGTCCTTTAATTTTTATACAAGGTAGGAAAAAGAGACACCGGAGATCAACCCGGTGTCTGTAAAAATGCTACTTAAGCAGTAGCGAAATACTTAACAACCAATTCGTTGGTTTGTTCTAGATCGTAATTAGCGCCAGTGTAACCTTGAGCGGTAAAGTTAATTGTAGTAGAAATAACTTGCTCAGTAGAAACTGTAGGGATGGTTAGCATAGCGCCGGCCATTTCTAGGTCAACACGAGTAGCATTAGAAGCACCACCCATAGATACATTCAACATGTACTTGGTTTCATCAGATGTTGCTGCAGCAGCTAGCATGTCGTTCAACAGTGTAGCACTTGTACCGGAACCAGTACGCAGATATGCGGTTAGGGAACCAGAGATAGCGCGTGTACCTGCAAAGTAACCGATAGGAGTATTAACTGTACCTAGGTTAGCTGGGGTCAAGTATGTAAGGTTATTAGCGATTGTAATGCTACCACCGGTAATAGCGATAGTGTAAGCTGTACCGCCACCGCTAATGTTAGCTTCTAGTTCAACGGTAGACAGCTTGTTGGTGATATACTTAGCAGTAGTATCTTTACCTTGTGCAGTACCTGTTAAGCCGTTAGCTAGAGTAACTGTAGCACCTTCGGTTGCTGTTACACCTGCGATTTGGCGTAGGGCAGTACCTTTACCAGTCCATGCAATCATTGCAATAGCGTCAATGCCAAAGTCAATGGTAGCTTGGTCTAGGGCTGCGTTATCAATAACATAGCAAACTGCGTCGATAATAACTAACAAACCGAACTTTTGCAGCTGGTGTACGTTAGAGTAGGTAAAATCAGCTTGAGCTGCTACAGGGCCGGTTGTTGAACCATCTGTCCATGCTGGGTTCGTACCGCCGATAGCGTCAACACCTGCAATAGCATTCCATAGTACACGCTCTTCGCAAGTAATTGTGGTTGTGTTAACCTTAGGACGAACATATGTAGACATAGAGAAGTCTACTGGCTCAAGTGCAGTGTTGAAGCTACGCTGACCACGAATAGGTGTTGTACCTGCTTCGTTTAGAGTAACTGTTTCACTTGCAGTATTTTGGCTGAAACTAAATCCGTCTAGGACTTGAATTTCATAGGTATTGGTTGGTGTGAATCCAGTAGCGTTAACGATACCAGAAGTATTTACGTTGGTAGTGAAGAACACTCTCGAATTACGTAATAGATTAAAAGCCATAGTCTTTTCCTTTTAAGTTGATTCGTAATTGCAAGATTTGCTAGATATTTATCTGCGTCATCTATTAATTACTCAAGGGCGTAACGCACTTGTAGATTTATCTCGCCTACTGCATAGGGGGCTAGAAGGCCTTCATCCGTAACAATAGAGGTGATGAGAATTTCGGTAGTTTCCCGACCGGTTGAGTACTCTAGTACTCTATTAGCATCGATACAGCTTTCTATATCTTCTAATAATTGTTCAAGTTGAGAGGAGCTATCCTCTCCGTTGCAATAAACTTTTAGGCTAACAGATAAGAAAGCCCATTTAAAGTCACCAGGTAGGTACTCACGATACTCACTGCCAGGTGTCATATAAATACAGGGGAAGTTTTGTACTTCGTCCCAAAACTTAAGATATGGATAACTATTACCGTATATATTAATTTGATAGGGTGCGCTGCCGTCAATTAACTTTAACTTTTCCGACAGGGCTTTTACAATTGAGTTTCTTTTAGACATTGACAGCCCTTAATCGGTTGGATACTTGAGCACCTGCTATTTCACGTATCTACTTAGATATCAGCAACTTAGGGTCACGTGATCGTGGATATTGTTGCCGTCCGCCTTCAGAGAAGGTTGCATACGGATACTTCATATAGGTATAAAAAGCAGTTATCATACCTTGTCTGCTTTCAGACAATCGCTCAACTTGGGCAGACTGTGCTAGTCGTCCCTAGCGGTAGTTTAATGTACTACGTGATTGACCTGTTCCCATGTTTGCTCGTATTTGGTCGTGTAACCGTGCATTGAGCAGGTTTTGGAGGTTTGTCAGGTTTAGTGTGTTTTGTGCAGGGGCTTTACTGGTTAAAATAAACGAGCTACTTCCAGTAGCTTTAGGAACTTTAGGTTTAGTAACTTTAGGTGCAACAACAGTAGCTATTTTCTTTTTTGACTTAAAGCTTACTTTTTGTTGTAGTCCTTTATACATTTCGCCAACCATAGTTTTTAGTAATTGATCTTTTATATCATACTAAAGCTAAGGTGACTAAGTAACATTTACCTATACATCTTTTAACCAAGTTAGTCTATCTTTCATTGCCTGTGCTAGGCCTGGCATTATAGTATTCTTGGTTAGATTAGCTATAGCTGCTCTTTCTGGACCACTACCAGAAGCCTAATTGGCTGCTGTATCCATAGGAACAACAAATGTAAAATTAAGTTCTAATAACTTTCTTGATAGGCTAAAATTTTTATTAAGGTCTAGTTTATATTCTAGAAATAGTGGGACTTGCTTAACAAAGTCGTCCTGGAATTTAAATTTATCAAACTTTACACTAGCTCCACGCATACTGGCCTCTAATTGAAAGGCTGTCATCTGCGTTAAAGGAGTATTAGTACCATAGGTAGGCATATTATTTTCTAATCCTACCTCTACAGCAGTGTGTACTGCGGCACGATATTTACCGTAAGAAAACTTAGCGTCTCCTACAAAAGAACCTATCGTAGAGTTTATAGCTTTATTAATATTTTTCTGTACTAAAGTAAAGGACTTACCTATAAATACTAGTTTACCTTGTTGTCCAATACTCTCTGGGTCTTTTAATATAGCAATATTACGTTTGTCTGTTTTTTCCAAAGATACAAACGCTTTAGCCATTTCTTGACCTAGTTTTCTAAAAGCGTCTCTGTACGCTAGATGGGTGCTTTTTGGACTATTTCTTAAATTTAATAATGCCTAATTTAAATTAGAGTATGCGGTATCTATGATATCTGTAAAACTTGAGTAGCTAGTTTCAAAGGCTATGCTTCTAAGATTACTTTCTATTTCCGCACGTATAGTCCTAATATTAGGATAATCTTTAACTAGCACACCTATAATATCTCTATCTATATCTATTACGTAGATGGTTGGTGTACCATTATCTATTACGCTTCGAAAGTCCTCTTTTGCTTTGTTTAAAACTGCTAAAGATCTTCCTTGTACAATACGTGCAGCCTGATCGACTTTACTGCCCATTCCTACAACTATATCGAACAATCTAGATACGTGTATAGGATCATTTGGGCTCATGTATAATCCACTTTATATAAGTCTAAGATGCGACGAATATGTGCTGGAATGCTAGCGTTTGTCTGATAGTCTAGTTGTACATTACTAGTACCAGGTGCTTTATTTGAGTGCACAGCCATATCGTTGCGCATATAATATTTAACTAGGTCAAATATAGCTAGCTTTAAATCATCTGGCAGTACTTCGTAGCCGTAGTTATATGTTACGCTATAACGGTTTATACCACTAGCAAAAGTACCTAGTGGACTGACAACTGCACCTTCTTCACGATCTACTACCCAAGAGGTAAATTCATCAATAGCTGCGTAAGTAGCTCCGAAATCTAAGCTTTCTTCAACACTTATTACTTGTGTAACTGGGTAGTGCTTTAGATGTAGAGGATATAATTTACCACTAAAGACTTCTGTATATGGTTCGTCTAAATAGTATTTAAATTTGCGATTGCAGTATGTTTCTACATACTGACAAATTCCTGGGATAAGACCACTAATTTGTGCGTCTTGGTTTGGCGTATTTAACCCAGCGTACGCCTTATATTCTGCTAGTGTGATTAAATCAGCCATAAACTCTCCCATGCTTTTTAATAAGGCGCGTAGCCTTATTAAAAAGCATGGAGCCGAAGCCCCATGCGATTATTGTGTTAGATCAAACTGTCCAACGGAAGGTAGAAACTGCACCACCAAGGTTGGTAGTTAGCTGAGTCATACCAGTGCGTAGGCTAGCAACCAGAACCTTTTGTTGGTTTTCAACTAGGTCTTGGGTATCCATACGTAGACCACGCTGATTACCAACGATGAAGTTAGCTGTGTTAACTGCGATAGCACCAATGTTGGTAGTACCAGAAGCAGTACCAGAAGCTTTAGTAGGCATTTCAGCACTTACTAGAACTGGGCTGTTAGCGATAGAACCAATTTGACCGGTCAACAGAGTAGCGCGATCGCCAATCTTATCAACGGTTTGGAAAGATGCATCTTCGATTAGGTCGTAATAGATATCGGTAGATACGATAAATGTAACTTCGCTTGGGTTCAGACCCCAGGCGCCAAGGTCACGACGTAGAGCAACCATGTTAGCAACGGTAGCCTTGTTGGCAACAGCGCTAGTAACAGCGGAAGTAGCGTCATAAATAGCCAGACCCTTAACTGGATCAGCACCAGAACCGGCACCTAGCAGCATTGCTTTGTCAACAGACTTAGCAACACGGCGCAGCATAGCGTCACGAACGATAGGCATTAGAACGATTAAAGAATCTTCTTCTTCTTCGTAAGCCATGTATTCACGTGTAGCCAGTTTATAGGCATTCAGCGTGATTTCAGATAGTTGGTGAGTTTGAGTAGCACCAGAGCTAGCGCTAGTACCGAACTGAGCGTTGGTTACCCATGTACCGTAACCAGCTTCTGGGTTAAGAGGCATGGTCATTACGTTAGTTTGCATTGCAACGTTACGTAGGATAGGAGCAACAACTAGCTTACGGCGAACTTCGGCTTCCATAGCTAAGGAAACTTCTTTTTCCCATGTGCCACTGGCTGGAGTGTGTGCACCTAGTTTTTGTACAAGAGCAGAACCGTACTTAGTAGCTTCGATGGCTTTACCGCTCATCTTAGACAACATAACAGCTTTCTCTTTCTCTGCATAAGCCATATCGGCACCAGTTTTGTCTTGGAAAGACATTTTGCTGGTTTGCAGCGCTGCGATTTCAGCAGCTTTTTCCTTTAGAGAACCCATTAGGTCGTCTAAAGATTTTTGTTGGTCGGCAAGGCGAGATTCTAGTTCTTTAGCTAGTTTCTCTGCACCGCTTTCACCAGTTTTAACGGCTGCGCGAATACGTGCGTCAAATTCAGCATCTGCTGCAGCTTTAGCGGCTGCTTCGTCTGCTGCTTTTTGGCGAGCGGCTTCTACTGCTGCTACTGCTGTGGTTGCGGCTTTTGCTACTGCGGCGTCAATTTGAGCCTGGATTTCTTCTGGAGTCATATTCCATTCCTTTTTGGGTTTGCTTTCACCACTCGCAGGAGTCGTCAGCCCTTTAGCTGCCTCTTCTTTTGGTGCGAATAGCATTTTATAAGAATTATAATCCTCGGCGGTATCAAAAGCCTTGGACAAACTAAACAATGTGTTTTGGTTGCAGGGAACTGGTACTACACTAATTTCGTGCAGCTCAATTTCCTTGATTAAAAAGACCTCGGCGGCCTGATTATATTCAGCATCTAGGATTCTGAATCCGATACTAAAAGCGGTCATTACACCGTCTTTTACTAACTTGTAGATATCTTCAGCAGCTGAAGAGATACGTGCTTTGATCCAAAGACCTTTCTTATCAGCACGATGCTCTAACATACGGCCAGCTGGCTTTTGATAGTCATGATATGCTAAAATGATCGGATTCTTTAGATAGTTCTCAAGGCCCTTCTCCCAGACGCTGGTACTAACAACATCACCTGCACGGTCGATATCATTAGTACTGGCATAACCTTCAATCGTAATTGAACGTATTTCACCATCATCGTCTTCTTGAGTGCCCTTAGTAAAGACAGTATCTAGATAAAGTATTTTTGACTTATCCGTCATACTATTCCTTTTCTGGTTTAGGCTTTTTCGGTGCCCCGCCTACACTAGGGTTGACGGCACTGCCGGCAATATTTGCAGGCACACGAATATCATCGTGACCTGTCATCTTTTCGTACCGTATCTCAACACGCGCTTCGTTAGGAGTAATAATACCGCCATTAACTAACGATGTTAAGTAGGCTGAAAGTTCTTTAAGCTCTGGCTGTAACGCTGAGACATTATTTGTGATTGGTTCGATATCATACCCAAAGTATCGCTCCACTGCGGATACAAAGCTTCTAACAACGGGAAGCACTGTTTCCAAGTAAAATAGGCGAAGATTAGGGGAAATGTTGGCATTGTTGCCTCCGTTAAATAAAACTTCAGGCACGCCAAGAGCATTTAATATCTTAGTATTATGTCTAGCAATACTAACGTCAAAGTCCATGTCCTTGAAGTTGCTAGCCCCAATTGGATATGGCTTTAAGCCACTATCAACAATCATTGGGCGACGAGCACCATTTTTAGGATTATAACGCTGAATCCAATATTGGATAGTTTTTTCTTTTGCGGCCTGTCCTAAGGTGTTTTCGGTTACGAAAACCATACCGGGTACAGCACCATTTTCAAAGAATCCCTTTTGGAACTCTTGCATTTTATACATTGTGTTGATAGAATCTGTGCAACTATGCAAACGGCTATCACCACGGTAGATCTATTTACTTGACAAGTCTTTGAAGTGAAATACTTCATCAGGCTTGAACTTTGTGCGTCCGTCGTAGGTATATCCAGCGACGAAGGTTATAGGGTCAGATTCAATAGTTACGTGCTGTGCAGGTAAGTGGTAGAAAAAGGCTCCATCGAAGTATACAAAGGCATTACCCTCTAGTATATAATCAGTGAATATTGCCATTCTAAAGTCTTGAGCTGACTGATATGGGTTTGGTCTAAAGTTTAATAGGCGGTGCAGAGTTTTCTGACGCATATCACCTTTAACACCATCCACAACTTTATCTTTAATGTCGTAGTCTAGGCTACACGCAGCTTTAACAATCATATTCACGCCGCGGTTAACAGTTTCTACTTTCTCAAACGCTTTTATATACGTTAAAGACTGAGTAGTGTCTTGATCTGTACCACTGCTATCATGAATAACTGGTTGTGCTCTGTTTAGCTTAGCGACTAGGTTTGAATACCATGCCATGTTTTTCCTTATATGAATTCACTAAAGAATGATCCATACGATTTGGCAGGGGCAGCAACTACAGTCTCGCCACTATGTTTCGACTTTTGAATCTCTACCCAACGTTCCTGGGCTAACTCACTACCAAGCTTAGGTGCTTTACCGTAAATTTTATGGAGAGCAACATGGTGCAAATTACACAGCGTACGAACTTTATTATATAACTCGTCGTGATGTTCTGCAATAAACTCTTCTCTTACGGCTAAAATGCCTTCGTCTGTGGAAATGTCATAGCCTTTTTGTCTAGCCCAACGCTCTAGCATTAGGGTTAAACTGTGAAAGTGATGGAGTTCTAGGTCTTGACTAGTACCGCAGATATAGCAGCTATCAGCCTTCTCGTATGCAGCCTTTGCTTTATCACGGACATGCTTAACCGCAAGCCGTTTATTAGTGTTTTTTGCCATTATTTTTATGGTTGTGCTTAATCATGGTAGTATTATATCACGTAGGCAAGTTGAAGTCAACACAAAATTTTTAGTGGGGGTATAATATATACACTTGAAGCAAGTGGCCAAGGCTGATATAATATAATTTTTAAGGGAATTATGGACTCAGGAATTTACATATACACATTTGCTAGTGGGGCACAATACGTAGGACAAGCTGTCGATATCGAAGACAGGTGGAACCAGCATATTAAAAAGATGCGCTAGGGTAAGCATACAAAGCTAATACAGGCTGAGTTTAATAGGTATGGGCTGCCGGAATTTGGTATTTTAATGATATGCCATCCACACTATTTAGATGCTATGGAGGCAATGTACATTTATAATATTAAACCCAGTCTTAATACTGCTATACCTAAAACATACCTAACTAAAAGTATTGTTGCCGAGATTCAACAGTCTACGCTTAAAACTAGTGCATATGAAATACTACCCCGATATGACCAATTAGAGGAGGAGCTAGAAATTAAAGAAACGGAGCTTGTAGAGCTAGAATAGCGTATTAAAGAAATAGCAACGGAAAAACTGCCTCCGGAATCAAAAAGAATGCTGTAGGTAGCACAGCAAAGTGCAGAGCAGTATAAGTTGCTAGCAGGCAATAGGTCTCAAGAGCTATTTCGCCTGCAAGATAAAATTGACAAATACAACCGCCAAAGCTGGTGGTATAGATTATGGAACAAAGTATGAGCCAAACAACCGACCAACGAATTTCTCAGCTACAGCATGAATTAGTGTTAGCTAGGAGCGATATTAGATATTATCAAAATTACATTGATAGGCTAGAAGCCTGGTATGCGCAGCCGTGGTATTTTCGGCTGTTTAACAAGCGTAACTTTTAAGGCGTATAAGTATACAGCGCGTACCTAATAGCATCAGCCATGTGTGAGTACTTGTCGTGCAGAGGTTTCTCAACTACTAGGGTACCTTTAATGTTACCGCCACTACCAGGATCCCAGCGATACTGGTCGAACATTTCTAAGACGTGAGTACATCCGGGGTCAACGCGTACGCGGTTGTTAGCAATTAACGACTGCACATATGCAATACCGGGTAACACGTCTTTCTTAGCTCGTGTAGTAGATATGTCATGTTCATAGGCTAGGTCAGCAGCAAATTGCGCAGCAGCAGAGTCAATAAACACCATATCTACACCCCAGCGCTTGTTCAAGTCCTTAAATACTTCCACGTGCCCGCTAGTAGTAGCTTCCGCCTTAAGATACTCATCTACAATCCAGAAGATATCTTCACGAGGGTCGTATACTACGACTACATAGGCTGTAGGGTCGCGGTAGCCGGGGTCAAGGCCTGCAAACGCTTCTTGTCGTTCACACACAGTAAACTCTACAACATGCGATGGATCTAGGGAGTATATCTGACCCTCAAACACGTTAAAGCTGGCCAAGTATTCTTGATCAAATTCTTGTGGAGACATAGACCGACGAGCTTCAGCAACGTCCGACTCCTTCATACGTTCATTTTCATGATACGTAGCTTGTATAGAGCACCACTCAGGAAACTCTGGAGAAAACCCACGATCAAAGAACTTGCTAAACCAGTTGGCACGACCACGAGGTGTAGAGATAAATATAGCTTTCGACCCAGGGCGATCTAGTGTAGGGCGTAAGGCAACGTTAAATGCTTCTTCACCATTGCCAAGAGCAGCCTCATCAAAGATAATCAGCTAATAAGACCTACCAACGCAGCTATCGACTGTCGAAAGAGAACCCATCCTAATAGTTGACCCATTATCAAGCTCAATAATACGATCCTTTAAGTTATCACGGGTAATCTCTAGATCAAATGTCTTAATCAACTAGCGTTGTAGTTCGAAAGAAATAGACGAAAGATTATAGTTAGGTGATATAATTAGTACATTCGACCCAGGAACTAGAGTAACCAGTTGCCCAACTATATTGGCAATGTAGGTTTTCCCCAATCGGCGCGCTAGTGCGGCGCATACAAATCGGTGACGAGGATCATTAATTGCGTTAATCAGTGCCCGTTGGGGACGGTTTAGGGTATCGAATACTGTGCAGGCTACTCCAGTGTCTGGGTCCTTAGTTGGTAAAAGCTTTAAGTAACCCTCAATTGGTAATTTAATAAACCTAGAACTAACAGGGAAATCCTCTAGTACATCGGCATTAACATATTCACGAGAAATCTTAAGCACGGGTACCCTCCATTAGCCTAGAAAGTAGCTTATCATAGTTACTACCGCCGCTATCATTAATCTGCACGTTTACTTGATTGTGTGGTGTGGGTTTTTCAACTCGTAGCTGCTCAAGCTTGATCTGACGATCTAGTTCTTCCATGCGCATTTTGTGGCTTAATGCAAGAATCTCAATAATATCTTTGTTGCTACCTGTTTGGGCCTCTTCCATTTCCTGGAACTTTTTACGAATAATAGCATCCATTGCAGATCGCATTTTTACGCGATTGTTGAATCCTGTATCCATGAACACGTGATCTATGTACGCACGTACTTCTCGCTTGGCTAAGGTTTGTGTTACAATATCTACACCAATCTCTAGGCTCTCTGCAACCTCACGTACGTCTTGACACTGTAGGTAACAATTGGCTACTTCTAGGGCTTCTGGGCTGATTTCTACATACTCGCTAGGCAGCTGAGTAGGGGGCAGTGGGAGGATTTGGGAATTTTGGGACATTTGGGAAAATTTCTCCAGTTGTTATATAGGGTCAATTATAGCATGGGCGGTTGGGGGTGTCAAGCTTAAAAAATTGTTGCGGTTTAGGGTCAATGGGGACGACTTGCTATGTATCCTGCGTATAAAAAGTTTTTGGTGAGAATTTTTCTAAAGTTGGCCGTGAGGGTGGGCGGTGCTATGGTTAGCATAGCAGTAGTCTCGGAACCGGCCTACTTTGCTATAGTAATAATAGCAACCGCTACCAAAATAATAGCAGAGGCCTATATAGAAAAAATCTACTAGGGTCTGGGTGTGTATAGCTAAAATTTATGTTTGTCAGGCTGTGCGCTATAATAATTGTAGCGCATAACGTAATAGAAAAAATTTGTGGGCGCTACTATTTTATCTTGATATAATAACACCATTGTAGCAAGGAGCCAACCATGTATGAAATCACTCTCTCCCTGATTGCTGGCGCAATGCCTGTTTGCCTGTTCGTTTGGGTTCTTGACCAACTGTAAGGAGCTATCATGTTTATAGCAGACCAATACAACGTATTCCATAACGCTAGCTATGGAATGTATAGCGTAGCATATGATGGTAGCTGCTGGTTCTATGGCTGCGGGCGTGATGGGCTGCTAGCACACTGGAATCTGTGATATAATATACCTACTGCAACACACCAAGGAACCAATACCATGATTGTCTCAACATACGTTACACACTGCGATGTTACCGAACGTTCGTACATCAAACCAGTCTTGGGCGCTGCTGCTATTGCGCGTGGTGCAACTGGCCGTTGGTGTGAGGTTCTGTGGTTTGGCCCTGAGATTGTCGAGCAGGAAGGCTACGTTACCATTACCGTGGAAGAAGCTTACGCCAAGATTGCGGCGCGCGGTAACGGCGACTATGCGGATTTTTGAAGGAGCGATGATGACTGATGCACAAATGTGGATTAAACTCTACAACGTTATTGATAGCGTGCAAACAGAAGCACAACGCATAACCGCTATGAAATATATAGCACTGTGGTATGACCGTATGATATTACGGTTCAATGATACGTCAGACCCTGACCAGTACCTTAATGCCTTGGACACATTGCGAACGCGCGTGCTATTTTAATTATAGCGCTATCATAATGATAGCGCTGGGTGCGCCAATATTATACCACACAATATTGCCCCGCGTCGAGGGCCTGTGCGAAAATACAACGAAAATATTTTTATTTTATTTGTTGGGGAAAACGTGGGAAACGTGGAAAACTGGGTTATACTATACACACTGCAACACGCTAAGGAGCACAAGATGTTTATCTCTGAACAATACCAGCCTATCTACAACATGAACGGCGAGCATTGGGATAACCTGTGCATGTTGATGTGTTTTGGTTTGCCAGATCTGGCATACACATTTGATGCAACGCAAGATGCAATGCTTTTTCAGATTGGACTGTGATATGAGCCGCTATCTTGAACTCCGTGCTAAGATTCATGCAGGTACTGCCACTGTTCGTGAGGTAAAAGAATTTTATCTTTTGAGCGTATAAAAAGCCCTCCGGGGCTTTTTATTTTACCCATCTGCTATCATTTTGATAGCAGATTTGCGCCGATTATACCATAGTAAATCGGCCCGTGTCAATGGGCTGTGCTAAAATACAACGAAAATATTTTTGTTGACACGGGCCGGGCGCGTGTGATATACTGATAGGTTATGCCGTAATTTGTGCTATCTTTTTAATAGCTAATTTGCGCGAAAATTATACCGCGGATTTTGGGGGCTGTCAATAGGGGTTTTCACCTAGAAAATAATTTGTTGCTATCATTTTAGATCGACTATAATACACACATGGCGCAGATGATCGGGTTTGCGACAGGGCAAAAAGAAAATCAAAAATCTTTTTGCAAACGCTCAAAAACCGTGTTATAATACACTCACTGACCGGGCAGTTTCCCCGGATGCTAGGCTAAAAGGAAGCACTCAAAATGGCAAACACTACTTCAACCAAGACCGTGAACTACACTCCCGAACAAACCGCTGCTATGGTTTCTGCATACGTTGCAGCCCCTACGGCTGACACTGTGGAAACACTGGCAGAACAGTTTGGCAAGACTGTTAAATCTGTTGTGGCTAAACTGTCACGCGAGGGTGTTTACAAGAAAAAAGAATACACCACGAAAACGGGTGACAAGGTTGTGAAAAAAGACGCGCACGCTGACGCAATCGGCGCGATTCTCAAAATGTCAGAGGGTGAAATTGATTCTCTGACAAAAGCCAATAAAACGGCACTGGTAAAGATTTTTGAGGCATTGGCTAATTCTCGGCCAATTGGCGACTAATTAAATAGGGCGAAAGCCCTATTTAATGGGTTAACCCATTAAATAGGTTTTTTGTTGTGTAACTTTAATTGGAGAAATTAAATGTCGAAACTGTCCCCTGCTGAAAAAGGTTTGTTCACTAACTATAAGGCTGAATTGAAAGCCGCAAAGGTTACTGTTTGCTCAATTAAAAAAGCCGGAATGACAATCGGCATTCAGGAAACTAATGAGCTAATGGGTAATCATGTGCGCATTTTTGTGGCACAATGCAGCCCCAATGATGCATTCAAATTTAAGCGCGGTGTAATTGAATTGTTCAAAAAGGTTCACGACGGAATGTACATTGTAATTCCACGACTCGGCAGAGAAGATATGGATATTATTGACGAGGTTATTAACTTCTATGGTGCTGTATCTTGGGATCTTAACACTGAAGATTACCGCTATCTTTAATGTAGCAGCCAGCCCGCGCTATCAAAATGATAGCGGGCTTTTTTATTTGCCCGCCTGCTATCATTTTGATAGCGGCGGCGCCAAAATTATACCACATAATTTTGGCCCGTGTCAAGGGGTACGATGAAAATACAACAAAAAATATTTTCTTTTTTGTGTGGCTGTTTTGGTGTATAATATGGGCTATGAAACGAGATCGCAACATCCTACTACTTGACCTGACCAAGCGCGCTGCTATCGTTTGGGAAGCACTGGCAGAAATTCACCCTCGCTTGTGTGGGTTTGATGTGCCTGAAATTATCCTTAACGGTCGCATGTGGCGTACCGCTGGCCAATGCTTCCAAGAATCGCGCAAGGTTAGCATTAGCCCCAAATTCTATGATGCTGGGTTTGATGCTCGCATGAATCAGATAATTTTACCACATGAACTAATCCACCAAGCGGATTTTGATCTTTTTGGGCAAAGCGAGAAAAAATGTGGTCACGGCAAAAACTGGTCTATGCTTATGGTACAATATGGGCTTGAACCGGACAAATACCACACAATGCAGATCACTCAGCAAGGAACCAAGAAAAATGATTAAAGCACTCGAAACCCTCGGAACAATTTGTGGCATTATCGGGGCTTTTCTCGTTGCCATGAAATTTGGCCAATATGGTTATCCCTTCTTTTTTGTATCGTCATTCTGCTTGATGATATCTGCAATTTCATTGAAACAAAAGAATTTCATTGCATTGCAGGGTGTGTTTTTTGTTGCTAATGTAATTGGGCTTTTTAATTATGTCTAAGTTTTTTGATGCTGAGATTGCCCTGTATATTGGTGCAATAATCTTTTTTGGATTGTTAATTGTGATTCTTAATAGATATACAAATAACATCAAAAAAGACCAATGCATTAAAATGGGCGGAACTTTTGTATTAAATACATCTGATGCCAATCAATCCACTTGTATCCTGAAAGGAAAATGAAATGGAATTGTTTTATTACTGCGACCGGGTTATTACTGATAATGTAAACCCGCAATTGCCAGTTGCTGAAATTGCGGAATTGAATCAGCAAATGGGCTGTAATTTATACGTTTCAGATGAAGATGAAATGTGGCTAGATGCAGAACAATTGCCTGAGCATATCTCAATTGTAGATGAAATGGAAATGTTTATGCGTGATGCAGAATGTGAGGCATATAATGATTGAATTTTTTGCGAATATATTGGCCTTTATAATTATATGGAAAACAGTTGAATGGGCGTTTAATATATTGAGTTAATTAAAGCGGCAATTGCCGCTTTTTATTTATCTACCTGCTATCATTTTGATAGCGCGGGCGCCAAAATTATAGCATATAATTTTGGGCCGTGTCAAGGGCCGGGTGATTGTATTTTTCTATTGCAGCGGCGGCGTGATAGGAAAATACAATGGACGTGGGGCTTGACACGGGTGCGAGTTCCGTGATATAATAGAAGGTTTGGGTGCCTGCTATGGTTTTGGTAGCGGGGTTGGCGCCAAAATTATACCACGGATTTTGAGGGCTGTCAATAGGGGTTTATCCCTAGAAAATAATTTTCTTTTTGTGTTGTTTTGCCTGCTTTGGCTGTATAATTCACACATGGCGCAGATGATCGGGTTTGCAGCCAAGGGCAGCGAAAAGAAAATAAAAAATCTTTTCGCAAACTGCAA
>JFJP01036953.1_pt1 | contig 100236 bp, 123 predicted proteins | sample 431651 | NCBI WGS metagenome assembly JFJP01 (sample SAMN02602958, study PRJNA72255) | Microbial mat metagenome, whole genome shotgun sequencing project. | biome: fresh water; feature: sink hole; material: water; isolation source: purple microbial (photo- and chemosynthetic) mats found in...
GTTATTTAAACTCAGCATGATTACGCCATCTCTTGAAATTGCAAATGTATCATCTGTTACAGAACTATCAGCACCGATTCCCATGTCCCAATAATGGGTTGCGGCTGTATCGGAAGCCATCCTTACTCTTGCACCAGCACTATTACCAGTAAAACCATTTGAACCATTCCGCATAAATGGAAGATGAGGAGAAATAATAGCAACATACTTATCAACTGTTGTGCCATATAGAGTCGGCATAGTTGAAGCACCAGCCCAAGATGATGATGTATAACCTACAACGGCTTTGTTTGTATTATCACCAACGGTCAAAGTTCCTGTGACATTTAATGCACCATTAACATCACCTAATGTTAATGCTCCTGCTGGACCTGTTTCACCTTGAATACCTTGAATTCCTTGACTTCCTGTTGCGCCTTGAATACCTTGACTTCCTGTTGCGCCTGTTGAACCAGTTGCGCCTGTTGGTCCTGTGGGTCCCATTACAGGATATCCACCACCAACATTGAAAATACAACTATCTAATGATACCCAAATATTTAAACCAAGAGCTGGCATAACATTTCCAGTAGTATAAATATCTATTCTTCCAGTAGTTTGATTTGAAATAGTAGATACAAGTTTTAAAACATTTGGCCTATAGCCTACTGGAAGTGTGAATACAGTTGCACTTATAGTTCCTCCTGATATCATGCCTTCTATAAAAACATTACCCGCACTATCCTTACGAAATCTTGTCGTTCCAAATCCATTATTATAATTAACCCAACCATTTTGAAATGCTGGTTCTCCTACTGCTCCTACATAATGCCAATCTGTATCATATTGAGCACCTGTTATTGTGGAGTATTTACTGTTCCTATTGTTCCTGGATTATTTAATAATATTGGGTCTTCAAATTTAGACATTTAGAATCCTCATAAATAAATTAGAGTAGATATTTCTACCTACTCTAATTAGTTAATTTATTTAATTTTATTAAACTGATGCTGTCTCTGTGTAGTAATAGCAATATAGTGTATGATATCCAGTCGCTCCTGCTGTTCCTGCACCACCAGTAGCACCAGTACCACCAGAGCCATAATCACCACCTCCATAACCACCAGCACCTCCATAACCACCTTGACCATTAGGCCCATTAGCAGGGGAAGATGCCGCACTTGCCCCTCCCGAAGCATAACCAGGAGAGCCACATCCAGCAACCAATCTATTACCATTAGCACCGGGGTTACCATAATAGTAATAAATATTATGACCTAAAAAACTTTTTATTTTCATCCCTTGTCTCCCCCCCTCATTATTTGGAATCCAATCTTCTCCAAATCCACCATAAGAGTACATATTATAGTTAAAAGACTCAAAAATACCCCCACCTGAAGATAACGCTTCTCCACCATTAATGAAAAGTTTAGATGCTTGAGTACTAAAAGTACCTGATGTTCCTATTGTCGGATTACCAGCATTTTGATTAAACCCCTGAGAGGCACCAGAACCACCAGAAAAACCAGCTTGACCAGTACTAGTAGCAATGCTTAGAGTTAAAGAAGTTCCTGTTGTTATTGTTGGATATGTAAAAGTACCACTAGCAGAAGGCACAGCAGTAGAGTAACTTGGAGCGGTCCCAGGAACACCACCTCCTCCACCACCTCCACCAGAGGAACGCCAATCCCCATAGCCATTATAATCAAAACACATGTAAGCTCCGCCGCCACCACCACCACCTAAGCCGCCTAAACCCCCAGCACCACACGCATAAACAGAACCACTTACACGAGGATATTGTGCACTAGAAACATATAAAGGTTTAGAAATAGGAACAGTATATCCATTATAAATAGCATCTGAATGATATAAGTATTTAGGACCAGCATATAAAGTTTGACCACCAAATCTAACTTTAAAAAATCTGACTCCATCACTTTTACCATATTGGCTATCGGCATATAACATTAAATAATAATCAGTACTACCATATCTTACTTTCATAGTAGCGGTTTGTGCTATTGAATTTCCTGTTGTAGTAGTATAAAGAGGTATATCTACTCCTGGTAATGTCTTAACATATGCGTACATAGCCGCAGTTACATCTAAACCAGAATTAAAAAATAGGTCTAAAAACTGATTTTTTGTTTCTATTTTATTAGCTGATAGCTCTTCATATTTAAGTAATTCTGAATTAAACTTAGATGTTTTACCAGTAGTCTTATCAAATATAAATGTAGGTTGAAATACAGCTATTTGGCCTTGTATATTTTTACCAATAATTTTATTATTAATATCCTTAGCATAATCAGAATTAGCTTCTGGAATAGAAATAAACCAAAAGTCCTTTTCTAATAATGATAGATACTCAGGAGCTTCATCAAATAATTCTTCTTCTGTTTTAATAGTTTTAGAATAAGATATAGGGTCTGTATTGGTTGAAAGATTTACACTTGTATCTAATAGTATTTCTTTACAACTTTCATCTTTATATGTTCTTAATGCACATGAAGCAAAAAAAGCTTGCTTAGAAAAAGTCATAGAATCTATTCTAGTATAAGACCCCGGTATTAAAAAATTTTTGAAAGCCATTTATATTCTCCTTATTATTTTCCGCCACAACCACAATCGGCTGAAGTATTTACACATTCTGAATAAAAAGCTAAGTAGTTCCTACAGGTATCTAAACACTTGTAAGGGTTTACTTCTTTTTTAAAAACTTTCCTATTCATAATTAAATCTCTTGAATACTCCTCAGAGTTTTCAAAATTACTACACTTATATACTCTATTTTCAACAAAATCAATAAGTATAGATTTATGCTGATTATAACATTTATCAATAGGATATTTATAATCAACTTTCTCTAAAGAACGAACAATATAATTAATTAGTAATAGAGAGGACTCCTGAACTTTACTCTTATTTTTATATAGAGTATCTCTAACTATTCTATAATCATTTAAGTCTAGTTTATTATAAACAGTATTACTAACAAACTTAGACATCTGTACTGGGTCAACATAAATCTTATTAGTAGTAGGAATAGTATCCAACATTGTTTGTATTTTAGATAAATCAGATTTAGTTACTACTATTAATGGATATATTTGTTCATTTTGTCTTATTAAATAATTATCAGTAACATGATAAATATATTTAGTTTTATACTTATTTATATACCTAAAGTTTGGATGAGAAAATAACTTTCCATTTGTATATATCTTTACTGAGTCTAATTTGTTGATTAGACCAGACTCATAGACTATTTCTTCAATACTATTCCAAATAGCTTCAGACCATAATCCAGGTTCCCCACCAGAAAAGCTTAGAATAGGGTTTTTAAACTTATCGATTACCCAAGGAATTTCTGATTCTAACCTACTGATAACCAATTCATTATCAATAGTCTCAACAGAGCTAGGGTCATTACAATACTTACAATTAAGATTGCATTTCCCTCCCAGTTTTATATTTATTTCCATACTTCTTTTCCTTATATTAAACTAATATAATTATTATATAAATCTTAACTTTAAGAAAAAGGAATAAACCCAATTCTTTTACTAAGGATTCTCAACTTTTCTCTCTGTTCAGTAGAACTTTGTCTTGGTGGAGTTAATGATAAATTACCTAAAATATAATTATCAGTAATATAACCAAAAGAAGCACCAACAAGATATAAAACTCTTCCTAAAAAGGAGTCCTCTAACCCCCATTCCCCATCAAAATCAGAATGGAAGCATCTCCTTTTCATAATTTCTAACTTTCTTACTTTTTTTAAATATTTAGTAGAAATCACTAACCCACAAGAAAATATCAAAAAACGAGAAATTGGATTCCCTATTTGGATTTCCACTTTATTTCTTATATCTATTTCGCATAGAAACATTGCACATGCCTTTTTTTCTAAATAATTTTCTAAACTTGTTTTAGAAACAACTTTATTAGTTATTCTATCACCATCAAAGAATAGAACAGCATCATAATCTTTTTCTAATATTACATCTAATCCCAAATCTCTCATTTTTCCTGCTAGGAACCCTTCACCAACACTATTTACAATTACATTAGTCTCATTACATAGTAGTTTTTCTGAATCATCTGTGCATCTATCTAATACCCAATACCTATCCTCACTAGGAAACTCTTTAAGCTGATTAAGCATTTTATCAATAAAAGGTGCTTGATTTTGATTAATTACTAATGTAGCTATCTTCATATACTATTTAGTAATTTTTATACAACTATAAATTTAAAGTTTTTTAAGGAATCTAAAGAGATTAATTTACTGCTTAATGCTTGTATAATTTGAGTTTGATTAATATTTATGTTTGTAGAACTCCCCTCTAATGGTCCTTTTACTTTAATATCAGTAGTAAATCCTATTTTATTACCTAAACAATGAAGAACTACACCTAGAAAATTATCTTCTGCACCCCATCTTCCATCAAAAGCAGAATGAAAGCACCGTCCTTCCATAATTTTCATTTTTCTTACTTTTTTTAATACTGTTGTTTTTATTACCATACCACAAGAAACCAATTTAGAATAAAGAAATGTACTATAAATAAAATCATGTTCACGATAATCAAATAGGGTGCAAGAGAATTGAAGTGCATCAACTAATAACATCTTCTCCCTTATCTGTTCTAAATTAAACTCTTTTTCAGGAACTCTATCACCATCTAAAAAAATAACATAATCATAATCTTTTTCTAATATTACATCTAATCCCAAATCTCTCATTTTTCCTGCTAAGAAACCAAAACCTTCATTATTTATGATAACATTTTCATCATTAAATAGTGTGTAACTATCATCAGTACATCTATCTAATACCCAATACTGGTCTTTTTTAGGGATATTTTTTAATTTAGATTGTATTAAAGGAATTGAATCAATTTGATTATTACTTATGATTAAAGAGGCTATTTCCATTAGCTAAGTGCTCCAAATAAAAGAATGTTTCATGAACACAAGTATTACAGGATTCTTTAGGAAAAAGAGATTTATTAGTAACTAAATTTAATAACATTTTTTTAGAGTAAGGTAGTGTATCAGAAAAGTTACAACATTTATAAAATACTCCTTCAGATACATCAATTATTATTGAAACTCTTTGATTATAACAGACATTTCGTAGCATATCTAACCTATTATTTTTTAGAGCACTATAAGAAAACATAATTTCATCTAAGCTATTCTTAGATATTTTTGACTCATACTTTAAGCACATTGATAAAAGGTTTTTATAATCATCTAAATCAAATCTTTCTGTTTTAGGTAGTTTAACAGAATGAGAAACCTGTACAGGGTCAAAATGTATATTAGAAATCCAAGGATTTAACTCAAAGAATATAGGTATGTTCTCAATATCTTTTTTTGATAATACTGCCATTAATTTAATATTATTAGTAATTTCATTATTTAATGACTCAGGAAGCTTAATAGCTTTACCAATATGAGGAGCTACATGCCAAATAATTTCTATATTATTTTTAGATTGGATAAAACTAAGTACTTCTTTATTTTCAAAGATACTTCCATTAGAGAATATTCTTATTTTAACAGTAGGTAAACATGAGGTTTCAATTATTTTCCAAATTTCATTCCATAACCTTGAAGACCATAATCCAGGTTCCCCACCAGAAAACTCAAGCGTAGGTTTAGGTACAGCTTTAAATAAATAATTTATATTCTCTTTTAACCAAATAATAAAAGCATCTTCAGAAATATGCTTACTATTTTTTTTATCTTGGTTACAGTAATCGCAATCCCAATTACAATCTTTATTAAACTTTAGGTCTATATTCATTATTCAACTCTCTATTAGAAGATTTAAAACTTGCATAATTAAAGCAAGAATCACAATAATTAGTCTTAATAGGAATTTTTTTAAAAAAGTAGTTAATAAAATTTTCTTTAGTTAATTCTATTTTATCCATTCTATTACAACAAGCGTAAATACAATTTTCTCCTATGTCTATATATACAAGTTTACATAAAGTGGAACAAACTTTTCTATAGGAGTTTATTACATCCTTATTAGCACATTCTAGTTTTAGAATAGCTTCATCTGCTGATGATTTAATAATTTTAGGTTCTTTATAGCAATATTCAATAAAAGTTTTAATTTCTTCATTATTAAACTCAAGATTATTATATTTTTCTATAGGAGGGTATACAGCCATAGTTGTATTTATTTCTTTTATCCAAGAATTATTTTTAATAAATTGGTCTAAAAGTAATAAGTTTTTTTTGTCTATAACTACTAAAGGCTTGATGTTTCTATTAGTTAAATAAGTATATATATAAGATTTCTTAACTTTATCACTTAAACTAATATTAACATGCCATAAAAACTCTGCTTTAGAAAAACATTCCATAGCAATTTTGTTTTCAAAAACTAATCCATTTGTAAAAATAGATACTTTGGCATTTGAGTATTTCAGAGCATTACTAAATGCTAACCAAATGGCATTAGACCACATCCCAGGTTCTCCTCCTATTAATTGAATACGGGAGGCTTTTGATATTTCTACATACTTTTTTACATTGGTATCTATCCAATTTATAACTTGTTCTTCTGTTTGAGTAGTATTATTTCTTTGAGTACAATAATCACAATTCCAATTACACCCAGCATCATATCTAAATGATATTCTCATTCTATTTTATCCTATTTTACTTTATTCTTATGTTTTTAAAAGTTTTTCTCTAAATAAAAAAATATTAAATTCCAACAATCCTTACATTCTTTTCGAGAGAAAATAAGAGAAGGGTGATGTAGAACCCCTTTTATGTAATTTGATTTATTTAAGTCTAGTCTTTCATGAGCGTAGCAACAACCATATATTTTATTAGTAACTATATTTAATATTACTGAATTTCTTTGCATAGAACATTCTTTCCTTATATCATCGATATCAGTATTTATAATAGCTTTTCCAAATTCTGCCATTTGTTTACTTATATCAGATATTTTTGGGTTTGAATAAAATATTTTTAATAATCTTTTATAATCATCAAGACTAAATTGGTCTGATTCTTTTCTAAGAGTTGGAGAGATTTGGGATATACTAATATTAAGTTTAGTAATCCAAGAGTTGTTATTTATAAACTCCTGTATAGAATCAATATCTTCTTTATCAATAACAACCAATTCTTGTACATTTTTAGAGAATGTTAAGTAATTATTAGGAACTTTAATTTCAGTTTTTTCTCTAATACTAGGAGTTAAATGCCAACGATATCTTATATTCTCTTGTTTTTTTATTTCTGAAAATATGGGTATTCCAAATACTAAGCCATTTGTCATAATAAGAAAAGTAATATTATTAAATTTTTGTATTTTTAATAATAACACCTTCCAAATAGCTTCAGACCATAACCCAGGCTCTCCACCAGTAAAACTGATATGTACTTTAGGTGTTATTTTAGCATAATAATCAAAATTATTATTTATCCAATTAATAAAGATACTATCATCATAATGTTGATGATTTTGAATACAATAATTACAGTTCCAATTACAACCTGAATTAAATTTAATTGCTAAATGCATATAAAGTTAGTTAATTTATCCAAATAGCTCTATCAGTAATGCTAGTAGTGCTAGGGATAACTAAAGTTCCTGTAACAGTTAATCCACCACTAGCATTTAAAGTTCCTGGGATTGTTGTATTTCCGCTTCCATCTAATAGTGTTAATGTTCTTGCCGCAGTAGTAAACGAATCTGAATATTGTCTAACATAAATAGGTTCAGTTCCGTTATCAGCAGTAGCTATTTCTAACCAACCAGCATCAGCGGCACCACCTGTTGCTATTCTAAATGCATCAGATGTAGCCATAGCTCCACCTAAAACAACACCAGTAGAACTTGCGGCTGTATCCCTAAAAAATCCTAATCCTGAATAAATCTTTTTAGCAGAAGCTAATCCACCAGCTAAAGTAACTGAACCAGCTATTGAGGAAGTAGCGTCTGTATCTAAAACGAAATTAGTTATTCCTGTTGATAATAATTGTAGTCTGGGAACTCCTACAGACTTTAAGTTAAAATCAGAAGCTTCTACAGTTCCTATGTTTAAGGCTCCTGTGCCTTTATGAGTAATATCTGTAATTCCATTAGCTGTATTATTTCTAGTTACTAAAAATCCTTGAGAATAAGTAGAGTCTGCTTTTAATGCTAATGACGCTGAACCAGTTGTTGCTGTTGAGTCTACAGTAAAAGTAGCTGTGGAATAAGCTACAGGAGGTTGTAATACTGTATCTCTTCCTAATGTAACTAATGCAGAAGTAACTTTCATAGCTTCTGTATTTGTTCCTATTCGTAAAAACCCTTCATTGGTAGCATTAGAATATAAGTTTAACCCTGTATAAGAACTAAAATAGGTAGTGTCTTTAACTAATAAAGATTTTCCTATTGATGCTCCACCCCATACAGTTAATGCCGCTTCTTTTTCAGAAGTAGTATCTGTAGTAGAAATAACTGTTAATGATGAAGTTACTGCACCAACTTTCTCTCCACTCTTTTCATTGAATAATAGATTAAGCTCTGGTTGAGTTAAAGCTTTATTATAAATACGAGCTTCATCAATCATACCCTCGTAATAATAAGTAGAACCAACATTATTTTTAATGTAAGTATTATTACCTAAATACTTATCAGTAGTAGCAAAACTGACCCCTGCTGATAATGTTGTTGAAGTTTCCCCAACATAAATATTATTCATATAGAAGGATAACTTTCTAGTAGAACCATTATAAATCATTACCGCATGATACCAAGTATCCCTAGTAATTACAAATGGGATTAATAATTCTGAAGTACCATCTGAAGCATACGCTGATATAATATTATTTGTAGAATCTCTAATAATACCATAAGGTTTACTTGCTGTTAATGAACCTACTGAGAATAATGAGAATTTATCTGTTGCTGACCATGAAGAGGTAGCAGGAATACTAAACCAACAAGACATTGTAAAAGAAGTATTAGTAGTAAAGTTCTCTGAAGTAAAATTAACTGAGCTTCCTGATTTAAACTTTAATGCTCTTCCCTGCATCCCACTAACAGGTAATACCCCTACCATTGAAGCATTATTCATATTATTAGAATCATCTAATAACTCTGAGGTATATGCACCAGTACCAATATAAATCCAGTCTATAGCGAAAGAATCTCCTGTTGATGCTGTATCATTAGCTCTAATTGAGAACTCTGTAGCAGTATCCGCTTGTAATAATACTAAATCTACAATATTAGATTTACCATTCTCAATAACGAATGCTGTATTATATTCTGTAGAAGAAATCGTGTAATAAAAACCATAGTTGACTCTGGAACCTGAGACATTCCTTATCTTTAGTCTTACATATTTTTGGTCAAAGCTTAAAGTTCTAGTTGCTCTAAATGGACCATTAACAGTAGAAGTAACAACTAATTCCCCATTAGATACAGATAGATTAGCTGATGACCCTGTAAAGGAATCTGTAGTAGCAAAGACATCTTGTAAGTAGTTTCTATTAGTAGGAGAATCCGGTATTAATCTAACATTATCAAAAGAATAGTAATTCCTTAAATTCTCATCAGATATTTTTGAACCGAATAATGTATTTATTTTATAATCAGTAGTAGAATCTAAATACCTATTAACTCTATCTGTTTTACTAACAATAATTTTTATTGTCCAAGTATTATCAATAGGATTAACGCCTGTTCCTGATGAGTAAGCTAATCCTTGAGCGCCATATCTAATTCTAATTGAGTTTAAATCAATATACTCATATGTATATCCATATACCTTATCAGTAATATTTGTGAACTGGAATAAGTCAGGAATTGAATATGTTCCTACTGCTGATTTATAAGCATACATACGAACAGATAATTCTTTAAATTGGTCTGCTGAAGTTAAATCTAATGTAGAAATATCTACAACAGGATTAGTTGCTGGATTATAAGTTTCCCAAGTTGTGTTTGAAGGATATTCAACACGAGAAATTGCTGTAACAAATGAAGGATTTTGTCCAAAGGCTTTATACTTAATTTGGTACTTTTCAGCACTAAGAGTATTCATATCTTTTAATATAAAATCAGTATTATCAATACCACCCCATAGATTTCCAATAACATCATAAAGAGCTTGATATTCAGGATTTGTAACTGCATCATAAGCTGTTCCATCCATTAATAAACAACCAGAATCAGAAGTTGGTTGTGTTGGGAAGTCTATTAATGATATAGTTCCTAATGGTGCAGTATCTGTAATGTCATAAGCGGGTTGAATAGAAGCAATTATTTCTGTTGCGGATAATGCTAATCCAACATTAATATAAGAATCATAATAGGGGTTTATTGAATTAATATTCTGTGTAGTTTCACCAAAATTAGCAATATCAGTACCAGAAGCATATACAGGAGAACCAGGAACTAATCCTGTAAATCCTTGTACTAATCCTAATCTACGAATAATAACTTTAGCGTTTGTTAATAATGTTCCAGTATTTACTAAGAACCCTACAACATTAGTTTTTAATACGGATTTTTGTTTAGAAGCTAAATATACTTTACCATCATCCGTTTCTGCCATTAATAATGGGTCACCAGCAGTAGTGATATCCTCACCTAATGTATATTGGTTTTCAGTATAACCTAGAGGACCACGAGAGTCACCTTCTAGTTTAATTACCATTTTATTAGCAGAAACAATTTGTCCTACTGATAATAGGTTATTACCATCTAAGGCGGCTGTATCTCTATCAGTAGTTAAACTACCATCAGGAGTATCAGCAACATAAACTGTCTTACCTGTATTCCCAGCGAAACAAGCAGGAGCAGAACTATATGTATATAATCCTTCTCTTTGAATTTCAATTGGGTCACCGTCAACAGTTGTAGTATTTAGTGCTATACCAATTACTTTATCAGTTAATTCAGAATCTGTAGCATATACTTTACCAGCAGTTGTCCCTGTCCAAGCGGCATTACCTACTGATACGAAGTCACCAGCAGTAATAGCTTCACCAGCTACTAACCAAGTTTGTGAAGGTTGAGTATAATCAGTTCCATCAATATTATATTTTAATGTTTTTGTATCTCTGTTAAGCCAAATATCACCTGACTCTGAAAAAGGTAAGTCTGCCATTTTTATTCCTTACTTAATTATTAATTCATTTAATTGCTGTACTGCTTTTATTAGTAGTCCTATACAATTAGTAATGTCCATAGCATTCTTTTCAGGAGTACTTAATAAGGGATTAGTATCCTCGGCTATGAATCCTATCTTAGGTAAATCTAAGTTTGTCTTAAAATTATAATCAACTATCTTTGTATCAACTAAAATCTTTAATGCGTCACTTAAAGTATCAACTATATTGGTTTTCATTTCTCTTGATGATGTTGTATTAACATTAGTAGCATAGAAGTTTCCATTATAGTTTAATCTAGTTGAAGCTGAAGGGTTTGTAGTTCCTGCGTAGAAGCATCCATCACGGACAGATTGCCCATAAATTTTTAATGTCCCAGCTACTCCAACATTAAAAGCACCAAAGTTACCATTATATTGTAAATACTTAGTAAGGTCATTAGGTGATGTAGGATATTGTAATGAAACTAAAGCATCACCAGAATCAATCATAGTTCCATAATATATGGCTAAATCGTTTTGAGTAACACTAGAAGTTGTGTCATCAAAATATACTTTTGTAAATGTAGAGTTTCCTGTTACTTCTAAATCATTAGATAATGTTGTTAATCCACTAGCAGTTAAAGTAGTAGCTGTTATTGCGTTAAACTCTGCTGTTGTATCAGTTACTATAAATGTTCCTGAAGAGAAATGTGCGTTTCCAACTACAATTAAATCACTTGTAGCAAAATCTGAAGTAACTAAATCTGCTATTGTTGCTGTAGTAGTAACTAAGTCTGTAGTTAATATTTTTGATGTACTAAAAATACCATCATAATTTAATGTATAATTTGTATGTGATGGTTTAGCTACATGATACACAGGGGAAGTTCCAAGGAATTGATTTGGATTATACCCCATAAATACTAAACCAGGGAAAGTACCATCATCTTTAAATAGAATCTTTGTAGCGGGATCAATACCAGCTATTGCTATTTTAGTTGAAGAATAAGGAATAAACTGGAAGGAATTAGAAAAATTAAATATAGAGGATTCTATTAAACACAATACATCCTCAATAAAGGACTGTCCAACTATATCAATTATTTCTATTCTAGTAGCACCGTTCTGAGCTTTATCTTCATTTCCTAATAGTATTAAGCTTTTATACCCTTGTGAGTTATCTACTGAAGCTGTTATTTTAGTAGATATTGCTATTCCTCCAAAAGTTTTTGCACCGAACTCTGTAGTTAACATTGATACTAAGTTTTCAATAGTTGTAGGTTTTACAGGAACTTCAATTTTTACTAGCTCAGAATCTTCACAATCATTGAATCTAATATAAAAACCAGGAGTATAAGGAAGAGTACTCCAATCAGCAACATTATAAGGAGTTGTAATAAAGGCATTACCACTACTCATGTTGGTAGTAGAAAGAAAACTAAAGTCGTTAACACCACCACTACCATTATTATTTAACTTATCATTAGCATAATCACAAAATTCTTGTAAGGTATATGTATGAGTATTTGAATCTAAAGATACTTCATAAAAAGCTGAATCTGTTCCTAATGTAGTAATTCCTTCATCAATAGCTACATGAAAAACTTGAGGAATACCAGAAGTAATAGTTACTGAGGAACCAATATCACCAGCAGGAATTAATAATAATTCAGAGCCACCATATAAAGCTCCTTCTAATTCTTGATATCCATTATATTTAATATATCCTGAAGCTGTTTCTGCGGCAATTTTAGGTAAGCTTTCTATTACTGTAACTCTTTCTTGATGATTAGTTAAGCCCTCTGCTAAATAAAAGAAGTTATCATGAACTTGTTGTCCTGATAATGGAACTAAAATTGAGGTAAAATCACCAGGATTAGCACTAAAAGTAAATTCTTTACTTAGTTGACCTGTAACTATTGGGTTACCACCAAAGGTTACTGTCTTTTCTATATAATCAATACTAGTAACACTACGAAGGTCGAAACCAGTTACACCAGAACAAAGAATACTTTGTCCTACAGATAAAACTGTTAATTGAGCATTAGAGAATCCTGTAATTAAATTACTATTACTAGGTATATTTAGACCAGTATATACATATGTAGGTCTAATATTATACTTTTCAACTGTAGTTAATTTCGTGTAGTCAAAGTTCCAAGGTGTTGCCATTTATTATTTCCTTATTCCTAATTAGTTATTATTGGTAAACTTAATATACAGGTAATTTAAACCTAGATACACTTTCAGGAACACCTATTTGTTGTAATAAAGGATTTACAATTAAACATTCACTAGGCCAAATTGGTGTTGTTGCTAATAAACCATTACGAGCACGAACAGCGAATAAAATTGAGTACCCCTGGTCTAAGAATGTAAAGTTAAATCCATCGATAAATGTTTCTACCGTAATAAACCCTGCTATACTTTTTAAATATGATTCCCATGCTAAATAAGGGGTATTAACAGCATCATCATTAGTCTCTGTTTTTATTCTTAATACATCAATTTGGAAATAATCAGAAGCAACTCCAACAGTAACAGTAACAGGAGTAGGCCAATTGGTTGCTGAGTCACAAGTTAATGTAGAAGTATTACTTATATAAGTATCACCTAATAAGCAATTACCTCTACCTATAGTAATAGACAACCCGTCACCACTAAATGTAGTTTGGAAGTTATTATTAACTTCATATAAGTTTTTTAATACATTTCTATGCTCTTGATATTGATATGATACTTTGTATGAAGAAAAGCTATTTTTAGCTACACTATGATTTAAGAATGTAGCTAGGATAAGGTCACCATTAGCAATTATTTCATTTCTATTACTTAATGTATTAGTAAAAATCTGGAAGTCTACATAAATGTTTGTAGAATCTGATACATTGTAATCCCAAATACCTACTAATAATAATGAATCTGCTAGACCATAAGTAACTACATTATTTAAATCTGTTGAGGTTAATGTTACTACTGCATCGGATTGTAATACAACTTTACCAATAATAGGCTCACCTAAATAAGTTTTTTGAAATAATAATGTAGTTCCTGCAAGAATATTAAAATCACAATTGGTGCTAGGTGTACCTATAGTAGCAGTAACATCACAGTTATATACCCCTGGCTCAAATAAACTATTTAATAATTTATTAGCATTGTAAGAAGTTAAATCCTGAGTAGGATTAAAACTTACTTGTTGAGAACCATTATCAGTCTGTGTCGGTACAGAAATATATGCCATTTTTTATCTCCAATTATTAAGGAAGCTCTAATAAACAATTAAATGTTAGATGGAATTCTTCCGTATTATAAATAATAGGAGGAAATGTTCCATATGCTACTAAGTTATTATTAGAATTAAATATTCCTACTTCAGTAATCCCAACAGTTTTTTCTGAGGACTCTGTACTAAAATTAGTAGAGTATGAACAAAGTAAATTTCCGTTCTGAGATATTACTCCTGTTCCGTTAAAGCCTATTGTTTTTCCTAATAAAGAATCTAATCCTATTTTTAGTTTTACTGTTAATATTCCTGTTTTATGATCTAAATCTGCATATACAGGATTTACTAATGATATTAATTCTAATTGAATTATACCTTGTGTATTACTAGAGGTATATTCACCTACTGCAAAAATATCACTATCTGTTATTTCACTATTTGTAGATAAAGTAAGTCCTGAATATAATTCTCCATTAGCATCATATCCTTCATAAACAGAAGGTAATAATACATATTTATTTAATGCTTTACTATAGCTCTCTTGTAATACTACTGACCTATTATAGGTGATATCTTGAAAAGAATCATAGAAATTAAGATTAATAATAAACTTACAATTACCAGGAGCTAGAAAGGTATGAGGAAGTTGAATTGTAGTTGTTGTACTTGTTATTGCATTCGATTCAGCTATAGAAAAAAGAACTGGAATAATTCTTTGTTCTTCAAATTTCTGAGGGTGAATAGAAGTAACTACTGCTTGATAACCATTAATAGTATTAATATCATAATTACCAATTATTGATTGGAATACTGGATTAGAAACATCTGTAGGAGCGGGTTTTTCAGCTTCAGTGTCATCAGAAAAATAAGATAAACCAAGAGAACCTGTTCCTAGTCTTAGGTAGGAGGTAGTTCCGACTCCCCAATTATTGTTAAATACTTGAAATCTAGCTTTGATATTAGGATGAGTATATTTAGTAGTACCATTTACTTGTAATACAGGGTCATCAATATATTTACCAGAATTACTAGCAACTAAAGATATCTGAGTTCCTATCATTGCTGAAGTTGAAGCTTGCTCTACATTAGGTAATAATTCCTTTACATATAAAAGCCAAGGATTATCCATTAAACATTCATTAGTTCCTACAGAGTTTGTATGAGATAAAATAGAATCAGCATTTAATTCTATCATTAAGCCTTTAGCATCAACACCGAATTCTAGTCCATTGTCATAATGGAGGTCAGGGTCATCATAACTACGTTGTGTATCATATTTATAATATATCTTATCTGATAATAATGAATAATCCTGAACAGCCCTAATTCCTACAGAAGTAGGCCAAACACTGTTAATACCAGGAAGAAGTTTAGAAATATAATTATCAGAAGTATTCTTAGCGAAGAAGTTTGTTACCTTAAAATATTTACCAGTTAACTCAGTGAAGCTACCCATGCCTACATAACCAGAACGTAAAAAAACATAGCCATGATGAAATAGTGAAGTAAATAAATAAGTATAACCTTTAGTTGTACCAGCCCATTTCCTCATTATATAAGAGTTTTTAACGAAATCAGATAACCAACGAGTTTTTATATCAGTGTTATTTGTTAATTCTGTTACTGGTAAATATGTATCTAAATAGTAATAAGAACTGAGTTTATCTAAAACTTCAGGTTTTATTTTTATATTTAGCATATTTAAAATGTTATCTATACGAGAAGAGTATTCTGAAATATCTCCAAAATACTTATCTTCATTAAAGACACATTCTAATAAATATAAATATTCTCTTTTCTGTTTAGCCTCTTCTTTATAAGCATCAATAAAATCTGAATAAAATGTATTTTGTAATAATGAGTGTAGGTTGTTCTCAATTTCTAAACTAGGAATTGGATTATAACTAGTATCTATACTTTCAGTATTTTTTATTTTCTCTGAGTTAGATTCAACTACTTCTACATAATTGTTTACAGGAATCTGAGAATATGTAGAGGGGATTAATATTTTATACTCAGACATTAAGTTATCTCCACTAAGATAGCTTCTTCCGCTAATCTAATTAAACTATTTTCCTCAGTAGGTAGAATAGTTCCTTGATAAAAGTTTTTAGGATATGAATAAGCATGTATCTGAATACAATCATCTAACATCTCAGGGGCTTGATTAGGTAGAATGTAAGTATCAGGAAAAGTAATAGTTGAATCAAATAATGAAGAACCCCAATCTATAGAGATAATCATATCAACATAGTCAAGACTACCATCTAAAATTACAGGATAACCATTTACAGTTCCTGCAAGTAATCCATCAATATTAGAATCATCTACAATGAAATCAATAAAAGTAAATTGAGTAATTATAAATGGAGAAATCCCAGGAGTTTCTGTTTCATCAATATACTCAGAGTTTTTTGTTAAAAAGAATGACCTATTTTTAGTAGATAATGACTCACAAGCAAAAACAACGTCTATCCTCATATAGAAAGGAACACATTCGTATCTTAATATATTTATAAAAGCTGGATTAAATTGAAAGCTTTTCCTAAAAAGAAATTGTTGAGAATCATAAATAAAAGTAGATGTTTGTAAATACTGTTTAGCTAGAATAAAACTTAAAGTTGGAGTAATAATCTCCTTATACATGTTAGTGATGTATGAACTAACATCAATATTTGATATTGATTCTTTAAACTCAGTATTTAGGATACCATAATTATTATTTAATAATGTTTTAATTGAAGTATACAAAGTAGTCTGATAATCAACACGAGATTGGTCAGGTTTTAATTCAGCTTTATAATTATACTGAATATCTATAAAATCAGGAGTAACAAACTTTATTAAATCTAATGAAGATTTTCTATCTGAAATACGAGATAATAAATCTGCTTCAATATTAGTCTCATCAGGAGCATCTCCATAAGTATCAATAGCTGAAAATAATACTGAATCTCTACCTAAATAAGTTCCTGAGTATACTATAGCTTTATAAACATAAGGTATTGACTCAATAGCTTGCTTATATTGTAGTTTAGAGATTATACTTCCTTCTAATAGATACTGCTTAGGAGCTTTACCTCTAATAGATTCTATATCATCTCTATCAGAGCCACCAATTATTTTTGAATAATTTTTATAATAATAAGTAGTATTCTCTATAATAATACTACCATTAACAACACCTATATCTGTTATATTTCCATTTAATCCTAATGTAGATAATCCATCAAAAATTACTATAGAACCAGAAGGAGGAATTTTTCCAGTAACATTATTTCCAAACTTTAATATAAAGTAATCACTATCAGGGTCATTATCATTAAATACATTTATTACTTCATATGCATATGTGTCTGAATCTGCTAAATAAATACTATCTACTTTTTCACAATTAATAATTGTATTATCAGTAAGCTGTAATTGAACAGAAAAATAATTACCAGAGACTGTATCTAATGCCGCTTCAATATCAGACCGAGGTATTTTAATTTCTTGGAAAGGAATACCTAAAAGCTCTTGCCCAACCATAGTTAAACTATCAATTCTAGTACCTTGGATAACAGGAACTTCTACATACTTACCGTCTTTTACAAAGGTAACATCTTCTGTTACTAATAAAGGAATAGAATAAGGAATTACAGTTAATGCTGGAATTGTAACTTCATCATGAGTATTACTAAGATTTTCTAATTCACCTACAGTTATTGCTGTTAAATCTTCATAAGCAAAATGTAAATATCCAATAGAAGATACCTTTCTATGAGGAGAATACCCAAAGAAACCAGCTTGTTCTGTTGCTGAAGATAGATTTTGTAATTGATTCCAAGTTTTTTCTCTAAATAGATTTTCGGAATACCTAACATCTTCTGATTCAGCTTCACTCAGAACAGTTATTAATGAATCTAATGCACTATCTTCAATTATATTCTTCCAAGAATCCTTTTGAGATAGTCTTGATAATAATCGTGCTTTAATAGAATAGGAATCATAAGATTTCATTTAGTTATTTCTCCGTAATTGTAAATACTATAGGTATTATAAACTTATTATAATCATCTGATAAATATAAAGTAACTTTAAATAGTTTATTCTCAGGTTCAGGAGTAACAATTAGCTCCTTAGTAGTTAGTGAATAAAACTTTTCAGTTATTTGACTTCTTAATAATGTATCTATTTCTTTAGCATAAGACTCAGTTACTTGTTTACCTAATATAGTATCTAAAGGACCACCTAAATTAAGTTTTCTACCATAATCACCTTTCTTAGAAAATAACCATAATTTTAATGCATTCTTAAAAGCTTCTACATCATATAAAACTAATGTAGATGTAGATAATTCTGGTCTGGATACAGAATAGATATTTATAGGAGTAATAGTAGAGTTAGCTAAAGTTGATTTAACAAACCTACAGTATACCGCTTGTGAAGGTAATGGTAGAATAATATCAACATCCTCAAGAGTATTACTAGAAGTGGAGCGACCAAAGTTTAATAATTCAACTTTATTAGTATTATAAAACTTTAAACTAATAATGCCAGATGCTACTGACCATTGCATTTTAATATGAATAATAGTAGATTGTTGTAAATCAATATAAGTATCTATTCCTAATGGTAGTAGTTCTAAAGTAGTAATAGTATTAGGATTCTTATATAAATCTATTTCTGTGGAAGAATAAGAAGAAGAATAATTCTTATACCCCTTATAGTTTAAGTCTGCGTATTTTATATTAGCATTATTCTTTTTAGTTATTACATTCATTTAGTATACTCAAAACTCACTGAATTACATTTAAAAGATACTTGATACACAATAGGTTTAGAATCAGACCATCCTAATGTTAAACTAGGACACTTCTCTATCATAGCAGAATTAGTGCTTATAGTTAATGCTGGCGTATCCATACTATTACCATACGTAGTTATTTTTATATTTCTTTTTTTAGGAGGATTGCTCCCTACTTTATATGTGTTTGTAATAGGGTCAAACATAGAAGTGAACCAATCATTAAGGTATTTCAAAAAATAAAAATCAGAACTTTCCCTTACTGATAATGATAAAGAGTTTATTTTATTACCTTTCTTAATAAAGAACTGTTTAATAGCTTCTGATTGTCCATATTCCATATTGTAACCATCTATTTGGATAGTCTCTACTCGTAATTTGAACTTACTTATAGTAGGTTCTTCATTACCAATAACTATATCATATAGATTACTAAAAGCATTATTATCAGCGATATCAAGTAATGGTGTTATGTTTATTCCCATGTATAATTAGTATAATAAAAAAAGACTTCATTTTACTGAAGCCTTAATTTTAATTAGTTATCATATGGAGTTAGATATTCTCCAAATATAAAATCTGCTTGTATAATCACAGGATTAGCAGATTCTCTAGTAAATGTAGGTTCTACAACATTTTTACAAATAACTTGCTTAAACGTCCATTTAGGAGCAGTAGTACTATCAGCTTCAATAGTACTAAGTGACGTATTTGAATTATAAGATTTTACAACAATCGACCCTAATTTAGTAATGTCTGTGTTAGAAAGCTGAGTAAAATTAATATTAGAATCATACTCATCTTGAAATATTTTTTTCCATGCTTTTAATTTAGTATATAAATACCAATTTGAATCAACCCTAAAAGATAATTGTAATTTTCTTTGTCCAGTAAATTTAGGCTTAATTCTTTTTAATTGAATTGCTTTATAATTTATAGAGTAGGTATCAGGAGCTATAGTAGGAAATGGAAAGTTCTGAATACGAATAGTCATATCATTTGCTAATACTTCTCCATCATATCCAGCAGGGTAATCTTTTATTATAGTTGGAGGAGTAAATGTTACATCAAAAAGATTCGTAAAAGCATCTGGACCAGCATCAACTAGTGTTATTATATTTTGTCCCATTTTAGTTTAAGCTCCTCCTGCTATAATTGGGGAAACTGAAGTACCTACTATATATTTCCCAAACATACATTTACAGTCTATATCAATAGGAGATGAGGAACTTCTGTCAAATTGAGGCTCAACCATATCGTATAACATTACACTACTAAATTGCCAGTAGAGTTCGGGGTCAACTACACCAGAAGTTGATAATGTACCACCATTTGTTGTTGCCGCTTTAATTTTGAATGAACCATAATCACCAGCGGTTACTGAGTTTGATAATGTTCCTAATTTTATTGTATCATTAGAAACATTTGAATAAAGATTTTTCCATTTCTTTGCTAATGTATATAGTCTCCAATTAGCATCTATTCTAATCTTTATAGAAAACTCTCTACTGCCTTCACTAAACATAGCGTTCATTCTAGTAATATCTATAGTTTTGTAATGTGATTGGTATTCACCTAATCCTAGTGTAGGAGGGATAAAATCCATAGCTCTCACCATATAAGTACTAGAAGTTATTGGGTTAGCCGCCTCTACATTCTCAGGTAAAGTAATTTCAACATCATAGAGATTACTAAAAGCATCAAATCCTGAAGTAAGTAATATTTCTAAATTATCTGACATAGTTTATCCTTAATAAATTAGTAGTTTTCATTCTTTTTATACTCCTAATTTACTATAGGTTTGTAGTTTGATTTACGTTATTTAAGACCATTTCTACATATTCAGCAAATGGAGTTACCTTTACTCTAACTTTAACTACGAACTTATTCTGCATCTTAGTCTCATCATTGTTAACAGAAACATCGTTAATTAAAACTTTAGCATCAGTCCATATTGCTGTAGCACCTTGTAGTCTTTTATTAACAATAATTTCGCATTGTGATTGTCTTAATTCTAAGTAGAATGGGCTTATTGCTTTACCAATCTGAGGAATTAATATGTTTTGTTTTATTTCTCTCTTTAGTAAATCAAAAGCCATAGCATGACCTAAGAAAGACCAATCTGTTAAGAAAATAGCAGAAGCGGCTGTTTTTTGTGAAGTTAACATTAATCCGTAGAAAGAATCTTTAACAATAGGATTAACACCAGCGGCATCTAGTGTATCTAAATGGTCTGCTGTAAACTTATATTTAGCTTTCTTTACTGAACGATTTAATTGTCCACCTAAACCACTACCATCATTAGTAAACATTGGGGCCGTGCCGCCTAATTTAATATCCATTATCTTAGCTAAATTAGCGGCAACTGTTCCAATAATAGGAGTATAGTAATCGTCTCCATACGCATCTCTAACTAAGAACTCATTACAAGTATAGGTTAATCCACCTAAAGTATTTGGTAAAGAAGCTCTAGTAACAGCAATAGCGGCAACAGCAGTACTAGTATCTGAAGAAGCATTTTTAATAGGAGCTACAAATGTGGCTGTAAGATGTATCCCTGACCGTAATGATGCCATTGTTGTCTTTAATGAATCAATACCTGAGTTATCAAAGAAGATATTAACTTCTTCATAATCTGGGTCATTAGCTTCAGTCCAACCTAATGCTAGTGTTCCTGCTAAATCTGAGGAATCTACGAAGGTAGAACTAAGAACAACACGAGTTCCTGTAACATCTTTAGTAATAGGAGAAGAGAAGTTCCAAGTTCCGGTTGTATCAAAATAATCTTGATATACTTTTGAACCAATATACCATAATGTTTTATTAGCAAATACATCTTCATAGAATAATGATTGGTTATAACCATCAACAGCAGTAGGCTCAGGAGAACAAATAATAGTTGAAGAAGTATATTCTACTGTGCTTCCATCTGTTTCAGTAAAACTAAATGAAATTGTATTGTAATAAGGATTATCAGTTAAAGGAACTCCAACTTGTTCATCTAAATCTACACCTTTAAAGGTAAAAGATGTTCCTGTTTGTCTAGGAGAGTTCTGATAGAAAGTTTGAATTACAAACTGTTCGATATTTAATAACCAAGAAACACTTGTTAATGTAACATTAGCAGGAGTAGATAAAAATACATCTAAGTCACCAGCACCAGTAAAGTCTAATGTTTCTACAGTAGCATTACCAGAAAGAACTATTTGGGATGTAGTAGTTCCAACAACAATATCACCAACAACAATATCAGCGGCAATAGCTCCACCAGAAAGGTTTACGTTCCCTATATCTGTAGAAACTACAGTACCAACTATTTTTAATTTTACTAAAACAGTTCCTGTAGCACCAGGAGTATGTGCTGATAATGGATAAGATATTTCTATTTTAGATACACCTGTACCAAAATATTCATTTTTGATTGATGCTATTGTTAAATCATTAGTAGCGTAAGCTTTTGTAGTTCCTGTACTTAAAGGAGATAGAGAATTACTTGCTACTACTCTTGCTAAGAAATTTGGATTCTCAGGGTCAGTAACTTCATGAAAGTCCTCAAAAGAAGCTAAGGTTGTTGCATAAACTCCACCATAATAATTGGTTAATTCACTCTTAACTCCTGGTGGTGCTGAAACGTATAAAGAATAGTTATTATTAAATTCAATCATCTCTTGAATATCTGGGTAATCTTTAGTAGGATTACCAAATCTTGCTCTTAACTGATATTCAGCACCTTGAGGGAATTTCATAGGGATAGTATTTCCTCTAGGAGCTTTAATTGTTGTATAACCAATAATAGCTGTGTCTCCACCAGGAAGGTATGCGCTGTCATTCTGGTCAATAAAATTTATACGATTTGTTTGCACGGTTATATTCCTCACTTAATATTAGTAATAATTTCATTTACTATACCTAATTAGTAATTAGCTTAGATGGTAGGATTGCTCTTCATTTAGAATAAAAGCCCTATCATTCCTTTTAAAGTCTTCTGGTTCTCAGGGTCAACAGTTTCAAATGTTTTAGATAACTTTACGACTTGCCCTGTTAACGAAGTAAAGTAAATATTAGCAATATATGTAGATTCAGGCTCTAACTCAGTAAAACTATATGTTTTATTAGTTGTAGTTACATACGCTTGTAAACCATTATTTAACATAACTAAAACTTCTGAAGCATAATTAGGTAGTGCTAATACATTATAATCCCAAACTAATGTTGCTGAAGTTTCTGTTATCGGAGTTACATCAAAGGTAGCTGATAATGTTGGGTCAGGAGTAAATTGTGATATAATATCCATAACTATATTTTCTTCATTTAATAATGGGTCATTTTTATAAGACATAAAATCTAATATTGACTCTCTAGTAATAAAGAACTGACCGATTTCTGATTCTGCTGGCATTACTTCAAACATATTTGAAGCTGACCCTGAAGCATATTGGTCCATTAAGACTGACTTAATATTAATTGAAGCTCTAATAGTTATAACTCTATTCTCTTCTAACCATTCTTTTTCTTTATATTCATTAGTCCAATTTAGGTTTTCTACAGTGAATATAATAGGGATATCAATATTATAGTTTTTATATTTTAATCCAGAATAAGCAAATTGCTTTGGAGTAGGATTCTGCATCCACATTAATATATCATATGCATTTTGGGCATCATCATCTCTATTAAAATAGAATGTCATAGTATAATTCTGTTGAGTTTGTAAAAACCTTACATCAAAAGGAAGGTCTTCACTTAAAGGAATTCCGAATAATGCGGCTTGAGGGGATTGAATACCATGACGAGTATCCATAGACCAATTTTTTTCTCTAAAGTAATTAGCAAAAGGAAACTGTAATTGATTAGCTTGTATTGAAGTATAAGGAGGAGTTAAAGTAGGATATAACTTATTTATTCTTTGTCTAAAAGCAAACTCATCAGAACAAAACATTACCCTAGAAGCGTCACCTTTGAATATTTCTTGAGCAATGTATTTTTCTATTGCCATGAACACGATATAAGTAGTGTTTGCTATTTTACGAGGTTCATAATATCTAGTTTCAACTAATTCCACAGAGTTCTCCTATACCAATACTATAATTAGTATTTAGTATAGGAGTGGTTAAAATCGTTTATTGAAGGCTTCTCTTCTTTTTTCAGACCAAGGTTTTCCTTTACTAGCTAAACTCATTTTTAGTTTAGTTTCTTCAGAGTGTTTACGACCTAAAAAATTTTTTAGTCCTTTATGAGCTTCACCTATTTTTCTCCTAGCTTCTTCAGAATGTTTACGACCTTTATTAGCTTTACTTATTTTTAGTTTAGTTTCTTCAGAAAGTTTACGACCTAGACCCTTTATTCCTTTACTAGCTAAACTCATTTTTAGTTTAGTTTCTTCAGAAAGTTTACGACCTTTATTAGCTTTACTTATTTTTAGTTTAGTTTCTTCAGAAGCTTTGTGACCTAAATTAGATTTTTTTCCTAAATTAGCTTTACTTATTTTTAGTTTAGTTTCTTCAGAATGTTTACGACCTTTTCTAACTTCACTCCATTTTTTTTTAGTTTCTTCAGAAAATTTGAAACCTTTATGAGATTCCCTCCATTTATTTATAGTTTCTTCAGAGCGTTTACGACCTCTACCAGCTTCACCTATTTTTCTCCTAGCTTCTTCTGAGGGTTTACGACCTTTTAGAGTTTTACTTATTTTTAATCTAATTTCTTCAGATATTAAACCTCCACTCCCCCCACCTTTTTTATTATACCCAAAATTGTTAGACATAGAGTTATATTCTATAATAAGTTTGTTTTCTAAAGAATCTAATATATTTTGAGTAATCTCATTCTCATTAAAAGAATGAAGTATTTCAAAACTAAAGTTTTCTATTCCATATTTAATAATGGAGGAATAAAGATGTTTATGCCTTGGGCTTTTACTTTTAAATCTGTGCTTATGGCTCTCCCAACGCTTATAAATATTCCAACTTTGACCTATATATACTTTATTATTTACTAAATTTGTTATTTTATAAATACCTATTATCTTTTCCAATAATATAGCTCCAATAATTTTGTTATAATTAAATTAAAAGATTATTAAACCTTAACTTGCTGTTGAGTAATATATAATCTTATCCCGTAGTTTTTGACTTAATTGTGAACCCTTTTCTAAAATCCAATCATTTAAAAAGAAATTAAGACCACCTGTAACTTCCGCAGAGGTTACTTGTTCAAATGCTTTTGTATCAATAGTAGATGAATAATTACATTTACGAATAAACATATTAGGTTTAGAATAGTGTATTTTAATTAAATCCATATCCTGAGCATTATTAACAGTCCATACAACTACTTTTGCTTTTGTTCTAGGTAGAATATCAGGGTATGTTACTTCTTTATACTCTAAGAAATCTCTAGGTAACTCTTCATAATTACATTGAAGGTCACTACCAATTTTATTAATCTTAGCTATATATCTAGGAAAGTCATTCTCAGCAACAGAGTTAGGAATTACTGAACCTATATACCCAATGTCTTTATATTCACCAGAATGAATATGACCATATATCCTTAATTTAGATTTTAAGTGAGATACATCTACTTTATCTATAGAAGGAAATGGACAACGAGAATCAGTAAAATGACCAAAGATTACATCATATTCTTTATCATCAGGGTATTTATTATAATCCTGTAATGATTTAGTACCATCAGGGTATACATGGGGTAGAAATAGGCAACTAACATTATCAATAACTTCTGGACCCATTGAAGTAAATACTTTAACATTTGTAGTTAATTTTAAGTTTAATAAAAACTCATATGTCAATGAGAGTTTTCCATTTCTAATTTCACCTTCGTGGTTACCAACGCATATATAAGTATTACTATATTTTAATCCAACAAAAAGTCTACGAACAGCTTCAGTAACACTTCCATCTACTGAAGCTTTATCAGTAATATCCCCTAATAATACTAAAGTATTTTCCTTAGTGTTATCATTAGAATCTAAAATCCAATCAATAATAGAATTAGATACTGCCATTGACCAGGGACGAGAATTAGATAAATGTAAATCACCAATAGTTATAATCATAATACCCTCTCATTGTAAGTATATACTTAATTATGTATTTTGGCTATTAAATTCTTTACATTCATAACCGTTTTTATTCAACCATTCAGCAACCAAGTGTCTATGACAAAACTCTTCAGGTTTCTCGTAACATAATAAAGTAAACTCAGTAGTTTTTACTAAATTTGTTAGTTTATTAACAATCTCTACTGCCACTAATGGTCCTAATACTTCTTCATTAAAAGCCTTAGTATAATCAGCAATAGTATACTTACCTTCTTTATATAATTTAAAGAACCAGTATTGAGGAGCTAGTAACTTAAACTCTAAACCTAAATACCAATTAGGACATTTACCAGCAATTGATATTACTGGTGTATTAATACTACTACTATTATTATAGTAAGAAGTATATATCATTTATCAAACTTCGCTTTTAATTCTTCATATAACTTTCTATCCTCTTCTTCTTGTCTCCTACTTCTAACTTCTAACTCTTCTTTCTTACGTCTTGCTCTAAAATCTTCTTCTAATAGCCTTAATTGAATTTCTTCTTCAGTTTCTTCATGGCATTTCATAATCTTAAAATATGTTTTTATGTCGTCGGACCATTCGGAGGATTCAATATCGATTTCCAAATGTTCATTCTTAAACAGTTCGTCCTTATATAGACCTACAATAGAATCCCATAATTCTTGAGGATTGGTAAATGTCATTACGTCAAAGTAGTTAGTATCAATTTCTTCTAAACATGTTCTAATTATCATTTAGTCCTCCACTAATTCTTGATTAGCATCTCTCCAATAAATAGTGTAGCCTTTTCCGCATTTGCAATGATATTCGTCTGAGTCCATTATTTGCATTCTTGACTTATAAAGTAATAGTCCACAAGAAGGACACAATCTATCAGTACCATGACAAGCTTTTTCAAAGTTCCAATTATACCTAATTAAATTGTTATAGCATTCCATTATACCAAAGCCTGAAACTTCTTTTACTTTATAAATAAGGTTTCTTTGTTCATCGGATAGTGCTGAACTACCTATGTGTGATTGAGATTTACTGTAGTCTAAATTAACATCATCTGCAATATGGTCAGACCAACTTGATGTTGAACCATCTTCGTGAATATAAGACATTTAGGCATTTCCTGTTATCATAGCATTAAAGACCATTCCCTTCTTATAGATAACTCTTCCTCCCTTCATTAACATCCCATTCCTATTTATCTTAGGAACTTTCCAAGTAACAGAAACAGCAGAGTCAGATGAGTAACCAGCGTACTCGCAAATTTCTTCATAGGTAATAATCCTATCTAATTTTCGTTCTTCACCATTAAGAATTATTTTCATACTAATACCTCTTTCATCTTATTATATTCATCAATAGAAATCAATGCTACCATATTTTCAATATTAGCATTGTAAACCTTTTGAATAATATTGTAAACTATTAAATCAAAATTGTCAATGAATTCCTTTTCAGAAAAATGTTTAGTTTCCATAGGAAGGTTCAATTCTTCATTCATACGCTTTGTAAGAATAACATTAACTAGCTCATTAAAAGTAATATTATTTTCGTGAGCTTGTTTTGCTAATGTTAAAAAGTCATTATCACTAATATCGATTTGAACTTCTTCACTCATTTTCAAGACTCCTTTTGTAAAGCCGAATACCAAAATTCTTATGGCCAACTATAAAAAGAATAGCAAACCATGATCCTGACTTTTTATCAAAGGCTATTGTGGGAAATACCCAGCATTGCGGAATATAGGCAGGGGTGTTATGCAGAATCTGAATCATTTTGTTTATCCTTTATAAAATCTATGTATGATTCAAGTTCTGATAGTTCTAAATCAGGTCTGCCTTCTACAATTCTTCCACTATTTTCTTCATAGATAAAAGAATCTCCAAATCTGGATTTTATTCTATAAATAGTATTAAGGACCATTTTAGGGTCATCATCCTTTTCTATCTTTAATAACATCATAACGTTAGAACCTAAACATTCAGCGTCAGTAGTAATTTTCTTTATATGAAAATCTTCAAAAGTTTTCTTTTTACCTAAAATACCATCAACGGTTAGTATAATCATTTGTTTAATCCTGTTTGATTTCTAAACTTTGATAAACGCTTTTCGTAGTTTTCATCAATTACTTTCATTGACCTCATGAATTTGGTAAAAGGTGTAATTAAGATATCTTCAACCATATTATTCCAAGAAACTTTCAATGGGTATGATTTATAATCGACTTTATAATCCATCATAACTAATTCTACAGGGCTTGACACATCGGCTGTGGACGTAGAAGTGACGGTATATGGTATGCGATTAGCTTCTACATCAGATTTCATCGTTAAAAATTGTTTAAGATTTCCCATTGTCACTTTTGAACCCTCTTCAATACTCTTAAATCAAAGGTATTTTCTTGAGAATGACCAGTTGTATCAACCCAAACGCAAATTGCATTAGGATTAGCCCATTCGATAACGCAATTCACTGTCATCTTTGGGCCACCACTATTCAGCTTAACTATATCGCCTACTTTAATCATTTTTCTTCCTTATAATAAGAACAAGATAATAGTTGCTTATAATAAATCTTAAAAGGATGAATAGATTCTTCACCCTTAAAGGTAGGGTTCGCTTGTTTATTTAAGCAGAACCCCTTTAATTCATTTTGATGATAAAAGATATAAGATATACACGTTTTACAATTAACCTTCATTTTTAGAGCCTCTATAATAAAGTTTAATTGCCGATGCTATTATCATATTTTTCCTTCAATCGCTTTAATGTTTCTCTTTCCTTAATTTCTATTTTTTCTTTTTCCTTTTGTATAGATAATAATTGTTTTTGTTTATCTTCTTCAACCTTTTTTCTAATCTCAAAATAATATTTCTCTCTAGCTTCTAAACTAGATAAAATTTCAGTAGGGAAAGTATACCAATAAGATTCTTCTCCCCCATACTGCCAATACTCAGTACCTTCAAATTCAACTGAACCATAATCAAGTTCTTTAAAATGTAAGTATTTAAATCCTTCTATTGGACAAATCCTATTAAGTTCTTCTAAAATAGAAGATGCTAATTCATCAATATCTTTTTGTTCTATTAAAAAAGAATCAACGTCTATAATTTTATTATTCATTCTCTACTCTTTAAGAATTCTGCAAGGTCTACTTCGGCCATTTCTTGTGCTATTTTAATAGCCTTATATTTCATAGATTCAAAGTATTGTTTATCAATTATCTTTTGTATAGCAGTTTCTTGAACTTTAGTAAGTGGAGTAGGTGTAAACTTTAAATCAGAAAGCTGTTCGTAAATTACTTCCTTTAGCTTTATGTATAAAGGAGAAGAAGAGCTTACTTCCCAATGACTCCAACGATATTGTAATCCGATAGAATTACACATTGTTTCTTTCATTTTCTCTAATATAGATGTTCTAACTTCTTCAGCAAGATTTTTAATTTCTTTATCAGAAAGACAAATTTCAACTTCTTTATCAATAAGCTCTTTCATCTTTTCTAGTCGTTCAGATTTCTTCATTTTAGATACCTCTATAAGTAAGTATATACTATTTTTACATAATTGTCAACAAAATTATTGACTTTTTGGTATTATTCTTGGTGTTTTAATTCCACCGAAAGTAAACTTAATTTCAGCTTTCTCAGAACCATAGAGTATCTTATTCAATGCTGATTTAAGTTTTTCTGAGCCTCTGCCTGTAGTATAATGGGATAGAAATTGTTCATCAGAGACAGGTAATGCAGTTATTAACTGATAGTTAACTTTTAGTTCATTCTCTCTATCTTTAATTAAACTAACAAATTCCTTTAAATAATCCTTTTGACTAGCATATAGAATTAAATCAAATACAGAATCAAAATCATTTAGAATCTTTCTTTTTATCTCTGGCTTAATCTCAGGGAAAACTTGTGAAATGTTATCAGCAGTATCGCCGAATAATACTTTATCTAAAACTACTTTATCTTCAGTAGGGGTATAACCATGTTTATAAATAAACTCGGTAACACCTTTAGGAGAATCATAAATATTAGGTAAGTATAGAATAGAGTCAGTAAGGTACTTAGTCCAATCAGAATCATTAGTAATTAATAATGCTGTTAAATCTTTTACTATTGTTCTTAAACAAGGTAATACTAAATCATCAGCTTCTAATTTCATAATTTGAACTGTATGAAAGTTTGTATCTGTAACCATGTAATAATACTTAATAAAATCTAATGACCAATAGAACTCATCGGTTTCTCTTTTTCTGTTAGCTTTATACGTTTCTTTTATTTCTTTTCTACCAATGCCAGCAACAGGAGTAAAAGCTAATCGTAATTCTTCTTTAGAATTATGATTATCGAATAATAATATTACTTCTGAAGAGGAGTAGGTCTTAACCAAAGTATTAATAGTTTCTATATATTTAGAAACAAAGTTCTTATAAATGAACTTGTTTGATACTCTAGTTATGGACCTATCAATAACTGAATTTATTACATGGTAGCCTAAGTTGTTAGCATCTATAATGAGGTATTTGAACTCCATCCCTACTCCCCTTTTTATTTAACCGTTCATTCTCTGTAGTGTCTTATATTCCCCTGGATAAGTTTCAACAATACGAATATCGGTACGAGTCTTCTGTTGCTCTTTAATATATCGTAATGTTACTGGATTTCCATCTAAACGAACAATCTTGTTCTCATCAATTTTCATTTGAATTTTCTCCTTTTCAGTAATGACATCATTAGCCATTTCTGTAATAACGCTTGGTACAATTGCTTCCTGAATTGTTTCTGTAACAGGTTCAGGAGTTTCCTCTGGTTTAACATAATCAGAAAACTTAGCATCTAAATCAATAATTTCTTCTTCTGAGTCTTCAATAACTGTTTCCTCTACAACTGGACCTTCTTCTACTGTTAATTCAGGTGTACTCATAATAACATTAGGAAGGACAATACCTTCTTCCTTAACTACACTTTTCTTTGCCATTTGTTTCTCCTTTAGCTAAATCTAATAATTTTTCATAGGATGTTTCACCTACAATTCTTTTCCAATATTCATCACGTTCTTCTCTAGTTATCAATTCACCAGTAATAGGATGTTTACAATCATCTAAATTATGATGAACATACCTATTCATTAAAACAATGTTCTCATCAACATAACAAAGATGAGGGTACAAACTAACGGGCCAAATATGGCAATGGTCTAATCTTGTTAAGAGATTTTTAGGCGCATATTTACAAAGCATCTGTACTTCTTTTACAGTACAATCTAGTAAAAATCTACATCTATTCTTATCTCTCTTAGTAACTCTCTCTTTAACTGCTTTCCATTTTAAATCATTCTTGTCCCGCCGCATTAAACCTCCTTAGTGTCAATTTTATTTAATAATTCTGCATTATCAAAAAAGAAGTCTCCTGCTTGTTCTTTAGAAAATTTTCCATTCCTAATATTTTTAAGAAAGAATACTGAGGACTTATTTAATTTATATCTAAAAACTTCTAAAGTTTCTTTATCTATTAAGATAAATGTATCCTTATAAATAATAACTTTATCAATTAGATATTCCTTCTTACTTAACAATACTTTTTTAGTAGGAATAGTATCGATAGGTACTCCTGACTGAGCAATTTTTGTTTGTTCTTCAATAGTTGTAGGAATTTCTGTTTTAGAAATCTTTATAATTATTGGGTAACAATTTTGAATTAATACTTGTTTAATAGCATGAATAAACTCTTTAACATCAATAGTATAATCCCAAGGGAATTCATAAACAGTATCTTGAGACTCATCTATAACTTGGACTAAAGAAGCAGAAGTAGTAAAGCTTAATAGTATCGGGGATTTTTCACAGAAATTAGTAAATCTTTTTTTAAACTCCATTTCGTAGGATTTTGAATCTTTTCTTGTGTAAAGCATGTTAGCTCCTTAAATATTTTGCAACTTCTTCTTGAGTTGGAAGTTTTTGATACTCTGACCAATAACTGAAAAAAAACTGACCAAACTTACCGAACGTTTGAGCGTCGTTTCTATTAACATTATTTTCCCTAGTATAATCTAACCAAATTTCATATTGAACTCTATTCCATAGTGCTAAATTATGTCTACCGAAATTAGTAGTATCTATACTTTCTTTCAAAGTAGATAATTGTCTAAATGCGTCATTCATTCTTACTTTAAAGTTTTTCATTATTAACCTCATACATAAATTAGTTATGCTAAAGCAAATGAATTATTACTAATAGCCTTAAACCCTCCTTTATTTCTAAAATCTTCTACCGAAGTATGTAATTTTTCAAAAACTTCTCCAACATCCTTTATTGCTAATTCTCTAATTTTCAATACAGAAACAGGAACCTTAAATTCCTTCATAGAGTCTTTTAAGTTTATTACTGATGTATTACCAGCAATATCATTATTAGGAATAATAATGATTTCAGGAAAATGTTTAAGCATGTTTATTTGGTATGCGGATACTGCTGACCCAAACATTACTGAAGAGTTCTTAAAGTAGAAGTCTGACCGTAATAGCATTAAATCAATTAAACCTTCAACTATATATAATGGTTTAGTTTTATCTAAATTATTAATATCAAATATTGGTTTAATAGAGTTCCTAGGATATAAGACTTTAGCTTTTAATAATCTGCTAATATCCCTACCTTCCATATTTACTAACTTTCCTGACTCCCCATAAATAGGAATCATTAGTCTATTTCTAAACCTTAGTCCGTTAATAAAGGAATCTGATGTATATTGAACATTAAGACTTCTAGCTATATCAAAGGATATTCCTCTTGATATTAAATAATTTTTAGCTTCTATAGAGTGCTCAAAAGGTAATAGAACTCCTCTAATATCAATATTAATTTTATTCTCATCAGGAAGTTCCTCAACAAAATCAACTTTTGTAAACCCTCTATGACTTTTTGTCAACTTAAAATCATCATCATAACCAAGAACTTGGAATATGTTTTGAGAGTATTTATCTTGACATAATTTGTTAATAGAACCAGCATAATGGCAAGAGAAACAATGGAAAGTTCCACGAGTAAAAGATACAGATAATGAAGGTGTTTTATCTTTATGTCTAGGACAATGATAAAAACCAGAGGTTCGTGAAATTGATTTTGTTGAAGTTAATCCACAAAGCTCTACCGCCCTTCTGTAGTCATCTGGTGTTAGTTCTGACCATTCCATACCTATAGTATATAGTAAAAACTCATTTTTGGCTATCATTTTTGTAAATAAAGATTAACAATACTACATAGGATTTTTCATATATATGAGTCCACCAGATATACAGTTTTTACATATATGTATATGCAGTTTTTAATGATAGTAATACTAATATATAATTAATAATATTAGTTATATTAGAGCAAGCTCAAATTAAAAAGAAATTACTCAGTTTAATGAAGAAATATTATTATTACAAATTATGTTAATTCCTATTGACATTTGTTGACTTTTAGTATATGATTACTAAGAGGTGTAAAAATGTTCAATGAACTGATAACTAGACTACCTGATAATATAATAATTCGACTTCAAAACTGTATGCAAGGCCCAAAGTGGCACCCAGAAGGGTCTGTATATAATCATATGAAGAACATCGCTAGTATTCTTCCTAACGATATTAATTTACAGATTGCTAATATTTTTCATGACTTAGGGAAGTTAAATACTACCGAGGCTATAATAAAGAAGGGTATATTAAAAATAACTTCATATGGTCACGAAGACTACGCTGATGAGTATATTAATGACTATAAGGAGCTTTTCGACGACCTGAACCCTGATTGGGATTTGATTAGGTATATCTGTATTAATCATATGGATGCTCATAATTTTGCTAATGGAAGTATTACTAAGAAGTCTAAGGTAGATGCTTGGACTTTAGAAAAGTATCATTCTCAAGTTATGGAGTTTGAGAAGGCAGATAGTACAATTCCTACTAGTAAAGCTCTACCTATTGTTATACTTACTTTAGGGATTCCGGGGAGTGGGAAATCGACTTGGAGAAATGAGTTTATTACTAATAACCCTGATTTTAGTTTTATCTGTCCTGATGATTTGAGAAAGCAAGTTACTGGTGATATTTCAAATATTTCTCAGGATTATAAGGTATGGCAAATTGCTGAGTACCTATTGAAGGAAAATATCTTAGAAAGAAAGAATACTGTTTTTGATTCAACAATGTGTTCACAACGAACAGTCACTCAGTTTCAGAAAATAGCTAATGACTCTATTATTGTTTATAAGATTTTTGCTGTTGACCCTGTTACAGCTAATGAGAGGATTGCGAAAGATATTAGTAATAATGTTAACCGTTCTAAGGTTCCTTCAGATGTTGTTTATAGAATGTTTTCTAAGTTTAGTAATATAGTTCTGAATATTAAAGTTCAGGCTATGAATAATGAAGTATTAATAATTAAGGAGTAAAATATGGATATCAATGCAACGCTCTATCTAATGAGGGACTACAAAATTCGATTATCTGAGGATATTAATAAAGCTAATAAGCTTTATGATAAAATCAATAATGTAATTAAAAGTAGGAAAGAACTTATATCAAGGTGGAAATAAATGAAAAAGCAAATAACATTAGATTATGAGGAATATGAAGAGATTCAGAAAAAATTAAAGGTAATAAGGGATTTAAAAAGTAAATTACCTTTTTATACCATTTATAGAAATTATTATTTACGGCATGAAAGATATGATTTTTATACAAGTTCATATGAAGGTGTTTTTTGTTTAGAAACTAACGCAGAAGCTCTGAAATCAATAAAGGAAGAGTTTGATGTATTGAATAATACTTATACTGATGTTCTTAAAAAGAGGAGAATACTAATATCTGAGATTTATGACTTATCTTTATTTGATAGAATATTTGGTTGGGGTAAAGTTTTAAAACTCCTAAAGGATAATGCATGAAAACCATTGAAGTAACTGATGAGCAATATGAGTTTCTTAAAGAGGCTCAGAACCTTATAAAAACTCAAAATAATCGTTCAACTCGTGACCCTATTTATGTAGTAATGAGTAGGAAAAAAGTATATGGAATGGATTCCGAGTATTCAGAAGAATATGGTTGGTATAATGATGACCAAGGTTTTGACCCTGAAACTAATGAGGAACTCTTTGAAAACTTAATGGAAGAAGATTGTTTACAAGATTTAATTGATATTCATAACAATGAGGAAGAATCAGTAATTCTTGACAGTGATGAAAATGCTTGTAAATTATGGTTCTTAGCAGAATTAGAAGAAAACATTTGTTCTTCAGTAGAAGATTTTATTGAGAGTAAGGGGTATAGAAAAGTCTATTATACTTATGAAGAGAAGATTTCAACATCCTCAAATATTTTTAGTCTATTTGAAGCTGATGCTGTTGACTTTGTTAAGAGTAAATGCTATGATGTAGATAATGGGAATAAGAATGATATTTGGTCTTATGCTGATTCTTCTTGGAGGTCAGTAAGAATGAATAAAGTTAGGGATTTATTAACTACAATTAAATTAGGGGAATCATATGTTTAGATTCAGAGGATGGTCTGTTTTAGAAAAGAAGTTTATAACAGAATTTTGGATTATGACTCCTGACGGTCATGCTATATGGCCTATAAATCATTTTAATCGTGGAGAAATAATTCCAAACTTATCCACAAATCAATTTGATAAGAATAATGTAGAGATATACCAATCAGATATTATTATTGTTCCTGAAGGTTGGTCAGGAGATTACTTAGAAAAAAGTCATTTAGATACAGTAATATATTATGATAACTATGGTGATTTAGGGTTTAGTGTAGATAAGCCTGATGATTGTCAATGGTGTAATTTAGAAGTAATTACAAATATTCATGAGTCACCAAAGTTTACTGACTACGTTGACGCTCTAATTGACCTTAAAGTATGTAAAGGGTTTAAGCAAGCATTTGAAGATTATAAGAAGGGAATTGACTATGAGTGAATATTATTCTTTTATTTATGATGTAGAGGAATTAAAATACTTCTATGATAATATCCTCCCTGACTTAAACCCTACTGAGGTATATTTCGTTTCACTTTCAGCTAGAAAAAAATATCTAACAGAAGAAGAAATTGTAGAATATCAATTAGGTAGAACAGAAATGTTTTGTAAGTCATTAATAAGAAAACGAGAATGGGATAGGTTTCTTAGAACTATTAGGAAATTTGAATGTCATAAAGGAGGATATACTACAAAGAATGGAAAATCTATTCCAGAGAAATCTATAGTAGTTTATATCAACATTAATCCTAGCTCTACTCTACAAGCTATTGCTGGGTTTAAAAAGGTATTAGCAGAATATGAGGTTGAATTAGCTTCAATGGCCTTATTAGGAAAGCGTGGTGATATTGAGAGTCTTGGTTATAGATTAAATAAGATTGATAATAATTTATATACAGAGTACCAACAATCTCGTGGTAAAAAAGTTTGGATTGATATTGATATGGATATTGATAAAGGTTTTAAGATATATAAGGATAAAGACTTTAAAAAGTTCTTAAAAGAAAAGAAAATCAATACTTATTATTTTATTGATACTAAATCAGGCTATCATATGTTAATTAAGAAAGATGAACTTAAATTCAATCCTAAAGATATTATTGATAGAGCTACTGAGCTTTACGAGGAATGGCATTTTGAAGAATATGGAGTCAATGTTAAAGATTTTGAGATTATTATTAATCGTAATGAGATGCTATGTGTACCTGGAACCCTACAAGGAGGTTATCCTGTTATAATACTAAATAAGTAATGAAGATAACAGCTAACACAATTAAAACCGCCTTACTTTGTTATTATAGATTCCACAAAGGAGAACTATGTGCTACTGAGTATTCTCATCCATATGGGATTGCTGATGTAGTAACATTAACTAAAAATAATGTAACATTAACTGAGATAGAAGTAAAAATATCTAAATCAGATTTATTAAACGAGCTTAAACATAAAGAAGTTAAACATATTATGCTTAATGAAGATAAGCATATAACTAAAAGTTTAAATAACAAAATACCTAATAAGTTTTACTTTTGTGTTCCAGAGGAATTAGTTGAGGAAGCTAATAAACTTTGTGAAATAATAAATCCTAAATATGGTATTATTGTTTTCAAACCAAAAAAGCGTCCAGAAGCTTCCTTAGAGATAGTTAGAAATGCTTATAAATTACATTCAACTAAATTAGATTATGATGAGATTAGAAGAACAATAACAAATAGAATTTGTAATGATATCTGTGTGTTCTATCGTGATGAGTATTGGTCCTAACCTAATCCTTGTTCTCTCATAAAAGTATCTAACTTCTTTTTTTTCATCTCAGGAGAAATTATTATTTCTTCTTCATTAAATGTTTCTGAACATTTTTCTGATAGATAAATTCTACATCCTTCTACAGAAGCACAAACAGCATCAGAAATATCCTTAGCATGTAATCCTACTGCTGATGTTTCCCATCGTAAATCTCCACCTAAATCACCAGTATCTCCTACAGTATGGTCAATTTTACGAGACTCAGAACGCTTACGTTTTACTACTCGTAATGATTTAAAGTTGTTTTTTAAGAATATATTTTGACCTACTCTAATTCTATTCTGATTTAGTAATTGTGTTAATGCTAAGTATGGACCCATCTCAGTATCAACAGATAATTTCTCAACAATATCTTCACCTAATGCCCTTTTAATATATTGTATAGAAGCTTCTGATTGAAATTGGTCAAAGGTAACTTTTACTATAGGAACATTTCCTTTCATAACTAAATCACAAATAAATAATTTAATTGCGTCTAAGTTTATTCTCCCTCCTAATGGAGCTATCGCTATTGTGAAGTCAATAATATATATAGGGTCTAAGGAACCAAACTCATTTCTAAACATCTCTACATGGGACATAGCAATTCCTGTTAAGTCTCCTGATATAGATTGGTCAATAGAAATAACTCTTGGTAAGTGTGGTTTATAATAATACCTATATCCTTTTTCTGTTTTAATAAAGAAGTCGTTAACTACTTTATTCCAAATTAATCCTTCAGGAGTATCAGTTTCATTAGCTTGAATATAACTATACATATTTTTCATCTTAGGAATAAACACTTGGTCTATCTTACTAAAGTCAGCAAATATTCTATCTGTAGAACCTTGAGGAATTCCTAAAATATCTTTAATAGATTTAGTAGTATCATTCTTAAATAACTGATATATATTAGGTTCTTTAGGAACCCATAAAATATCAATAGGGTCAACACCTTCAGTAGATGTTAATACTTCTGCTATCTTTCCATTACCACCAACGAATACAGGGAACTTCTCAGTAATACCTTCAAAGTCTTCAGGAGCGAAATCAACACGACCACCAGTACACACTAAATTACTTGGGTCTTTTTTAGCTTCATACCAACAATAATTATCAATAGGTGATTCAATATCATTAGGAGAGGAGTCTATAATTGCTCTACCAAAATAGTTTCCCTTCATACGAGAATCAATACGAAGCTTCAAGTCATTATACATACGCATAATATATGAGTCTGGTTTTCCTGCTTCTCTGAAGAAGGCTAACTCAGATAAAACTCCTGAAACAATTGTTAATCCTAATAAGGAGTGAACAGATGAAGCTAACTTAATGTTAGAACCATTAGAGAATGCTATTTCAGATGTAGGAGAAGCTGTAGTCCAGAATATCCTATCAATTTGTTCTAAGTTCTTAAACTCTTCTTCCTTCTTTATCATTGATTCTTTAGTACGAACCTTCTCAAAATAAGGGGAAGCTTCTAGTATATTTGTCATAGGCTCTAATAATAATTCTGAAGATTTATCTAATGAATATGAAATTAATAATTGTGCTAAAGTAGTTGCTGGATTTAATCCAAAGAACTTTTTAGGATTACGCATTAATGACATATGAACAGCAATATATATTGTAATCAATGAAGATAAATAGGATTTTCCAAAACCGAGTCCTTGGTACAATACTAAATTGCGTTTCTCTGAAGGTGTTAAGAACTCTATAAAGATTTTCTTAACTCTTTCATACGTTGATTCTGCTACTGAACCTAGATACTTAGAAGAAATAAAGTTTTCAGCAGTAGGTGGCTCTGCCCTATAATGGATTCTCCATGACTGTTGTGTTAATCTCATTTTATCATAATCTGTTAGTTTAGGATTATTGATAATGAAATCATAAGCTCTCTGAATTTTCTTCATATCATAACTAACTAATAGCTTATTATATATTTCTTCATCACCCTCTAAAAAATCTAATACTTGGAATGAAGTATCTATCAACTCTTTCTTTATTATGTCCATATCATCCTTTATTTCGTTATTATAACTAATTAGTTAGGGGTGAATAATGGCTAAATTAAATAAAGACTTACTACCACTATATATAGCTTTAGTATCAGGATTATTCTCTATTTTATCTACGATAGCAGACAATTTAACTAAAAATGTCAAAATAGAAGTATTAACTAAGTCAGTTCAATTAAAAGCACCAACAATATCTAAAGTAATTTATAATAAAAACAATGAAATTATTGCGTTTATTTTAGCTAACCCTAAACCAATAGCCTTTGGCCTAATAAGTCTCCTAGCTATTATAATTTATGTAGTAATCAGGCTTAAAAAACGACCATCACGGAAGTCAAAATAATGAAAATAACACTAAAAGAAGTTAGTAACCTAAATGATAATTTTTATCGTTGGTTTGGTAAGTCTAAAGTTGTTGACAAGAATGGAAAACCATTAGTAGTACATCATGGAACAAAAGGTGAGTGGGAAGATACAACAATCTTTATTCCCTCATTAAAAAATGATATTGGTTCCCACTTTGGCACAAAAGACCAAGCTAACAAAATTTTAATTCCTTCAGAACCAGAAGAAATTATTGATTTAGATTCTAAGTATTATAAATATATGAGAATGATGCCCTGTTATTTAAAAATAGAGAACCCTCTTTATTTAGAAGATTTATTGACCTGGGATATGGATTCAATGGGTGATACTTTAACAGATTTATATATTATGGATGATATAGAAGTATTCAAATTATCTAAATTATATAGAAGGCACTCCTTTGGAGCAAAGACAAGAACAGAGGAATCTGATGATATTCTAAGTTTTATTCAAGAAAAAATAATACGTGCGTTAAAGAAAGCTGGATATGATGGAATTATTTATGAGAACCAAACTGAAGGCGTTGGTGAATCTTTTATGGTTTTTAGACCAAATCAAATTAAGTCTATTTTTAATAAAGGCACTTGGAATCCTAAATCAAGTAAAATTAATGAAAATATAGGGAGTGTATAATGAAGTATAGATTAAAAGAACTTAATAATCTTAATGATAATTTTTATCGTTGGTTTGGTGATAGCAAAGTTGTTGATAATCAAGGAAAACCTATCGTGGTTTATCACGGTACTTCAGCTAAGTTTAGGGCTTTTAATAAGAAAAAAGCGGCTATGGGTGGGATATTTTGGTTTACAACTAACAAACAAGAAGTTGAAGATGGTAATGTTGGGGCCGCTGGTCATGGTGTTATATTAGAACTGTATGCTAGAATAATAAATCCTGCTGGTTGGAAAGAATATGAAAAATTAGGATTAGGACAACTAGTAGATAGAGGATATGATGGAGTTATCTTAGAACATAGTGATGGTTTTATTGGTTTCGTATTTGAACCAAATCAATTAAAATCTATTAACAATAAAGGTACGTGGAGTTTGAATTCTAATAAAATTAATGAGATGGCTTATCCAACTCAATTCTCTTTTGAAAAATTATTATCATTAACTTCTTATAAGAAAAGATTAGATTATGTTCAAAGTCTATTACAAAGAATATCTTCAGGGTCTTCAAGAGTAGTATATAAAGTTGACGATGAGAAAGTATTAAAGATAGCTAGGAATAAAAAAGGTTTAGCTCAGAATGAAGTTGAATCAGATGAGGAATTTCAATATATGTATCCTAGTTTAGTTGCTAAGGTTTTTGAGAAGGATAAAAATAATCTATTCTTAGAAATGGAATTGGCTAGGAAAGTAACACCTACTAAGTTCAAACAAGTATTAGGATTTACTACCGATGATTTAACTAGATTATTAGAGAATACTGCCTATAGAGCTTATGGTAATAATAAAACTCCTAGTTATTGGAGTAAAGCAGATGAAGGGTTAGAACACCTTTGGGATAATGAGTTTGTAATGAGTCTTACTGACTATGCTGTAAACTTTAATATTCCTATTCCTGGGGATTTAGATAGATTATCTTCATATGGTTTAGTTACAAGAGAAGGTCAAGAGTCTATTGTTTTAATTGATTTTGGATTAACTCAATATGTATATGACACTCACTATGGTAGGAGATAATTAATGCAATTTTGGCATGGTGGCAATTTAGATGACTACAAAGATTTCCCTACTCAGAGTAAAGGTAGATATGAATATGGACCAGGATTATATTTAACTACTCATTATGATACAGCAAAAAAGTATTCTAAAGGCAGTAGAAAATTATACTTAATTGATGTAGAAGTTGGTATTGATGCTACTAAATCTTTTATTGATAATAATAGTGCTTTTGAGTTCATTAATACTTGGTGTATAAAATCTAAAATAAAAGAAATAGGATATAGCTTAAACAAATATATTAAAAGTAATAAAATACCTGCTAATATATTCATAAATGTAATTCTTAATACTAATGCAATTCCATCTAAGTACACTAATAAACTTAGAGAGTTTTTAGTTAACAATAATATAGATTATGAAGTAGTTAAAAATGCCTTTGGTTGGAATGAAACTATGTTAGTTCTCTATAACATGAAGAAGATTAAGAGAATAAAGCAGATTAAATCTACTGATAAAATAGAAAAATATGACTTATAAATACTTGACAAAAGTTTAATTCTAATGTATTATAGCTATAGATAGGAGAAAATTATGAAGAAAATAACAGTTAGATTAGCGGAAATGGATGTTAATTCCAGTATTAAGGCTATGGACCCTACCGGAAAATATTCAAAGTGGATTATTAAAATGCTTAATAGTGATAAGGAAGAGGCTAAATGGGCATTAGGAAATGTTCCTAGAATGAAGAAGGCTTTTGCTTTACATTCAGCTATCGTTAATGCTGGTGGATTTGAAAAGGGTGATTGGCCTAATAGGGATGATATTAACTCCTTTGACTCTATTTTTGATTTTGAAGGATATATGGGTGACTATGGTCCTAATTACGTTCGAAAATATAATTTATAATTAAAAAGCCCTGAAAATTAATCAGGGCTTTTCATTTATAATCCGTAAGGTAAATCTTGTTGCTTATCTTTTTTTCTTTGGAATTCTGTTGAAGCAGGATTATCAGCACTAGAGTAATTATACTCTAATTGATAATAAATAGTATAGGTTGTTTCCCCCATAGATATTTCTACTTCTTCATAAGAGTCAATATAATTATATCCATAACCACTATCAGTTTCTACTTTATGTCTGAACTCAAAATTGTCCCTAAACATATCTTGGAATACATCATCTGAGCGTAGTCCTTCTTGATTACAAATTAAATAATCATATTTTACGTCTTTACCTAAAAGGTCAGTAACAGCATGAGTTAGTTCATAAGTATCATAACTATCGCTTCTTTCTGCTTGATGCCATTTATTATTAGCATTATTAATAGCATCATCTGGCATTACATCACTACGCATTTCTACATAAATACCAATACCGTTTTCTACACTAAATCCTTCTAAACCATATATATCTTCAATTTCTGAATAGTATTCTTGACCTTTACCTATTTTATAAACTTTAAAAGTTGAGTAAGTAGTTTCATCACCACTATCTTCTTCCCCATAATCTTCACCAGAATAGGAATATAAGGATGCTGATACTGAACCATTTAAAACACCATCATTATCAATTTCACCATAATAGCTATTCATTATCTCATATGTTTTTTTATCACCAGCAAATCCACCAGCGTCTTCAATTTTTTCTTTTAAATCTGAAACAATTTCATCAGGGATATCTCTAAAGAAAGTATCATCAATATCTTCAACAGTATCATCAGAAACATCTCTACATTCTACTTCAGATAATGAACGAGAATTACCATTAGGGATATATAATTGATATGCCTCATTAGCAAATTCACCATTTTTAAAGAATCTATGAATATATAAAGTTCCCTGTTCTGAATATGATTCATAATGTCCTGAATATGTTTTAGAAGTAGTACACCAATGAGTATTAGCACCATACTTACAAGAAGCTTGGTATGATAATGGTATTAATAATAAATTATTTTCATCCTTATATAGGATTTTTATATTTTTATCAGCTTTCTTTTCTATCTCTTTATCAACTAAATCCTGTTTAAATCTTCTGTGATTTTGTTCCATGAACTCCATAAAAGTAGTATATATTTTAAACTTATTTATATCTGTCCATGTGCTATTAATGATATTACTTTTCTTAAACTTATCATACTCACCTAAATAGAATTTAAGATTAATACCTTCTGATTCTAAATACTCTCTATTTTGTTCAGGGTTTTTTAGATATTTATCAACTAACCAGCGTGAATATAATTTAGTTGGAGTAGGGTCTAAAGAAAGTAGATATTCAAAAGTAGGTTCATCAATTTTATCTTTGTAAAAGTTATAGTTTATAGCTTCTAGTATACGAATATTCATTATTATTCTCCTATATACTTAAATTAGTTACATAAACATACTGAAAGTAATTACTACTAATTATTATATATGAATCCAAATAATTAACTACCAAAAAATGTAAGTAGTTATGGATAAAACAGAACTATATAAATTTATGTTCTAAACTTAACTAAGCTATTAAGGAGTTAACTATGGCTGGTGAATTTAAGGTTTACAAGAAGAAAGAATGGTGGAGAGAGGATTCAGAAGTTCCCGATTATGCTCGGAAAATGGATGAATCAGTAAAGCAAAAGAAAGAAGAAGAATATGAATTAAAACGTGGCTCTGATGGTCGTAACAAGCCCTCAATTACTGGTAGTTATGCTGGTACTAAGGGAAAAGCTCGTGCTAAGAAAACTGTTGCAGAAAAAACTGAAGTTCGCGCTCGTACTATGAAAGAAGCTGATTATGATGAATATGATGATTACGAAGGTGATGACTTAGAAGATGAAGGAATGGATGACGTTGGTATGGACGATGAAGGTATCAATGATGAATCTGATGTTCCAATGGAAGCTGATGGTGAAGACTTTGGTGGTTCCGTTTGCACATGCCCAAATTGCGGTGCGAAGTTAGTAATTGAAACTGCTGATGAAGAAGAAGCCGAAGGTGAAGACATTGATGGAATGGATGATGTTTCCCCTGAAGAAGAATCAGAGTTCAAAGACGATGAAATGGGTGCAGAATCAGAAGAAAAAGATTTAACTGTTCCTAAGTTTGAGTCAAAGAAAGATAAGTATGATAGAATTCAAAAGAAAGTAGAATCAAAAAGAAACTCTAAAAAAGAGGAGAGTGATGCTGATTTTGAGAAAGCTTACTTAGAATGGAAAAAAGAGAGAATGAAGAGAATTGAAGCTTTAAAGGCTAAGGGAAAGAAAAGAGTAGAAAGTGAATCAGAAATTGGTATTGAATATGGTTCAGATACTCCTGACATGGTTAAGAAAGGTACTACTAATACTGGAACTAAAACAGACGTAGGTGCTGGTAACGATGACGACCCCGATATTACTTCTTCTTCAACTCCTGATTTAGTTACTAAAGGCCAGACTAATACTGGAACTAAGACTATTCAATCAGAAAAGACTAAAGCAAGAAAAGCTATTGCTGAAAAAGAGCAAAGTGCTGTTACTGACCCCTTTGAAGATGAAGCTGATGCCGATGCGGTTACAACTGATGACTTCGCTAACCTCCCTGTAGATGTTGGTGCTGACCCTGATGCTATTACTAAATATAAAGGCGTTCAAGAACGCAGAGCAGTAAGAAAGACTAACCCCGATGGTGCTATCCATGAATCCTTTGACTTCAAGAAGTTAGTTCGTGGCGAGTATAAATAACTAAAAACTATTAAAAAAAGTTCGAATCCTGCCCGTAAAAAGGCAGGATTTTTTTATTTAAAAATAATATTAAAACCTATTGACATTTATTCTACAATAGAGTATACTATCATAGTCAGGTGAGCAACGAAAGAGTTACCAACCTGATAAAATCTGTTAAGTAGGAGTCAAATATGGCCGCGAATGTAGAAAATATGTTTTATGTAGGTCGTCAAGTTCCCTGGCATGGCCTTGGAGTTTCTGTGGTAGAAGCTCCGAATTCGGCGGAAGCCATCAAGCTTGCAGGACTCAATTGGCAAGTTGAAACCACTTGCATGAAAATTGAACATAAGGGTAATGATATTATCGTTCCTAACGTCTTTGCAAACAAACGGTCTACCGATGGTGCTGTTCTCGGAGTTGTTACTGGCAAGTATAAGATTGTCCAGAACGAAGAAGCTTTCAGCTTTACTGATGGACTCCTTGGAGAGGATATCAAATATGAAACCGCTGGCTCTCTTGCTGGTGGAAAGAAAATCTGGCTTCTCGCTCGTATGCCTGATTCGGAAATTGTTGGAGATAAGTTCGAGAATTATCTCGCCTTTTGTAATTCTCATGATGGTAAAGGCTCTGTCCAGGTAGCGGCAACCAAAGTAAGAATTGTTTGCGAGAATACGATGAACCTCGCTCTTAATACGGCTAAACGGTCCTGGTCCACCAAGCATATGGGAAACATGGAGTCCAAGATGGCTGAAGCTCATCGGACTCTTGAACTCGCTAATACTTATAATGATGCTTTCGTTCTGGAAGCTTCCAAACTTGCTGACGAAAAGATTACCGACATTTCCTTCGAGCTTTTCGTTCAGAACCTCGTTAATATCCCTGAAGGTGCTACTGACCGTATCATTCGCGGTATCACTGAACAGCGCGACGACCTCATGATGCGCTACATGAAGGCTCCTGACCTCAGCACCATTCGCGGAACCAAGTGGGGCGTTCTTCAGGCTGTGTCTGACTTCGCCACTCACAAGACTCCCCAGCGCAATACTGCTACCCACCAAGAGAATCTCTTTGATGAGACGATTCAGGGTAATAAGCTCATTGATAAAGCCTACGACCTTCTGAAGGCGGTTTAATAATAAAAGCCTACCCTTTTTTGGGTGGGCTTAATTTCTATTTAGGAGTATAATATGAACAGCTTAAACTCGATTCTGGTAGAAGGAAACATTGTTGCTGACCCTGTAGTAGGAACAACACCCGCAGGAACCCCTGTTTGCACTTTTTCTGTAGCATCAAATCGATTTTATAAGGAAAAGGGTGAATCAGACTTTACTAAAGAAACTTCCTTCTTTAAGGTAGAAACTTGGGCGCGACTTGCTGAATCTGTTTCTGATTTAGGAAAGAAAGGCAGGGGTGTTCGTGTTGTAGGACGATTAAAACAAAATCGTTGGGTAGATTCCAATGGTAAAAATAATTCTGAAATTATTATCGTTGCTGAACATGTTGAGTTCAAGCCTGAGTTCAAGCCAGAAACTCCTATTTATAATCCTAATGAATCTACTGAAGAAAACGAGACTAATGATACTTTTTAATGACTAATTAGTATAGGAGAACTGAATGAAAATACTATTGCCACTGTCTATAGATAATTGTCAGAGTGATTGTATTTTCTATCACGCCGATACATCTACTTCACCTTTTAGAGAGTTCTGTACATTTTCAATGAGAATGGAGGAAATTGATTCTAGGAAATCATTAGTAGAAAATGATTGCCCTTTAATTAAGTTTGAAGTTAAATTAGAACTAAAAACCGAATAAGATTTTTGATGAATAGAATGTTCTAGTTTCACCAGAGTAATAATCTTTCCTAACACATTTATATTTGTTTAGGAAGGTTATTGCTCTTTTTTTTAGTTCAGCTTCATATTGAGATAAATACTCTGATTCTGATTTATTATTAATAATAGCAAATTTCTTAATATCATCTGATGAATATGGTGTATTTATATCTTCTTCTGAAGCTACCATGCTAAGAATAAAATTTAGAATTTCACTAGACTCATACCCTTTTGAAACTACTTCAGTATGGGTATGCGCCCCTGCTTTACCTTTAACTATTTCCATTCCTGATGATAATCCATAATTACCAGCATCAGCAAAATAAGCATCTTTAGGAATATTAACAAGTTTATTATTAGTATATAATTCTAAATAAGGTTCTTTAAAATCCTCTAAACGAAAATGGGCTATTCTTAACTCAAAATCAGCATCCTTAACAGGCATCATTAATAATGCTCCGAATGTTCCCATGTCAGTTAGGTATTTAGTATCAACAAAATTAAAAGGAGCTAATACTTTATACATATGAACAGAAGAATATCCTCTATCTACGCCTAAATGAGTTCGTAATACTTCAAATGTGTTATCTAATCCAAATGGTGTTGTTACATAAGCTCCTGGTCGAAATAGACAATTGGGAAAGGTATAAGAACCATCATCATACTTTTCCATAAACTCTTTAATCATACTAATCTCCATTTAGATGTAACATGCTCGGTTATTCCTATTCCTGTTCTCATCATTGACATTAACTTCTGAGCATCACTATTATTTCTACATAAAACAATTTTAGAAAAAGCGTTACTATCATTATCTAAGACAGCATTACGAGCTTTAGCTACAGAGTAATCAGAATCTACAATGTCTGTATCAGGGTCATGGTCACCAAAAGAAGTAACTTTTATCTCATCAAAGTTAAAGTTTTCTTTATCTTTATTTAATCTATCTAAAGTATCCTGCATCTCTTTAACATGGTCTAACCCCATTATGAATATAACTTTCTTATATTTTCTATTAAATAAGAATGCTAATACATCCTCAACATTTTCTACTTGAGGGTCATCACAAACATAAATAGGTAATACTGATTTTAAGTATTCTGCTTTTAATTCAAAGGGAATAGGGTTCTGTTTAGCATCATATTTCTGAGATAAAAACACTAATGGATCAGCTTGAAGTTGTGCCGCAGTAGTTCTTAAATGTTTGAATAACTGCTCATGAGCCTTAGTAGGAGGATTCGCTTTTTGGTAACAAATTACTGCTGTATCTTTCATTATTTTATTTCCTTACCACTCTAATAATTCTCTACGTTTAGCTATATCAATAGCCCAGGTTACAACTTGTTCTGGTAACTGCCCATCATAATAAGTTAATTTAAACTTAGTATAAATAATAGACCTAGCACCAAAGGAACCTAGCATATCCTTGACCTGGAAGATAGTTAAAAATGGGTCTTCATTAGCATTATTTTGATAAAACTTAAATAGTAAATCATCCTGGTCTAAATTAGCTGTTGATGGTATTAATACTTCTATAGGTTGAGAATTTTTAACATAGGGAGAAATAATAATTTTCCCTGATGAATGAACTATTTTTCTTATTGGTATATCTATCATTGGAGGAAATATAACTGATACTACATCTAATCCTTCTATCTTCCTAGAGATAATATCATTCTGTGTAGATAACTTTACTGATATCTTAATACAATCAGAAGCGGTTCCAGATAATCGAATTCCGTTATCTAATAATTTTTTAGATATTCTGTTTGTGTGGGCCGCTAGTCTTGACTGAAATGTAGTAGCAATGGTTTCATCCATTAATTATTTCCTTAATAAAATACCTTATCTTTTCCTGAAGGTCGTTTACCCTTATTCATACGTTCTTTAATAAAACTAGCATTAGCACCAGTGTCTGAATTATATAAATCAGAAGTTGCTCTCATTGATTCAGGAACATTTAATGACATATTAGACCATACTCTTGTAGCTTTTTTAGCACAACGAGTACAGGTAACTGACTTAGGAATCTTATCAGTCATTGACAATTCCTTTTCCTCTAAATTCCCACATTCACATCGATATTCGTAAACCATAATTCCCCCTAAACGAAACTCTTTAAACCTTGAATTATTCTATTTTGGTTATTCTGAGAAGCCCAAACTGTGTTAATCCATACGAAATTAGTATCAATGAATCCAACCTCTTCATTCTCAGAAATAGCATAAAACTGTATAGGTTTTATTAACTTTAAGTTCTTCTCCCTAATTAATGTTCTTACATACTGAGTTACCTTAGTTTCAGATTCTTCTTTTCCATTATAAAAATAAGAATATCCATAAGCTTTATCCATATAATATATAATTTGATTAAAAAATTTATCTTGAGGATTATACTCGCGGTGTTTATTTGGATAGAACCTTTGATTCTTTGGAAACGATGGGAGTAGTGTAACATTCTTCATCTTTGCTATATTATACAAACGCCAATAACGTGGCTTTCTAGCGTTATTAGTTATTTCTGTACCAAAGTTCTTATTACGAGAATAAGAGTATTTGTTTAATAAATATCCTCTAAAATAAATGCCCTTCTTACCTGAAGGCCATTGTTTAACACCTAGAACAACAGGTTGAACAATACGGGGGTGTTCAGGAGATTCTGCATCTGGAAAGAAAGGAGACTTATTTGAAGAGTAATTAAATTGAATTGGGCAATTTAGAGAGATTGCCTGTTTGAATAATTTTTCATACTGTGCCATGTATAATTAGTTATATTATAACTAATACCTACTATCTATATAATTCCCAAGGGTCTTCTGGCAATTCTTCCGCTGTAACCCCTGCAAATGGGCAATGATTATCTGATTTCTGATAATCAACCCAATCTTTGAACTCTTTGTCTTTAACAGCAATGTGAATTGCTTCTCTTTTACTTTTAGCTTCTACTTCTAAATAACAGCAATAATACTCTGTAGGGCCAGAACCGTCATCGCATATTGGCTCGACTCTGGATAACTCTTTGCTATATACAGCATACTTCATTATAGTCTCCTTATACTAAGTTTTCTATCGTGACTTTATTATTGCTGAAATTCCTAACATTATAGTTCTCTAATTCTTCTAAGATATCATAGCCTTCATTTGAACAATTCTGTAAATCAATTTTGATAGCGTTAACTGAATGGTCCTCACTAACAATATAAATATTCTGAGAAGCTCTGGACATAAACATTAAATCATTTGTAGAATAACTATTCCCTCCACATAATGAGGATGAACGATTAATATAATCAGAGATGGAAGCTGAGTGATAATGACCATAGAAAACACCATGAATAGTAATATTCCTATGAGAATAATTCTGTAATAAAGAACCTACTTGTTTCTCAATAGACCCTGATTTAAAAGTATGACCATGAAGTAATAAAGCATTATAGCCATTCTTTAATTGTACATAAGATTGAATATTATTTTTACTATTAATGAACTCTACTTTAGTCCCTGTAAATATCAATCTAAGATTATTAAAAATTAGATAGTCCCAGTTTTCTGATGATAGTAAATCAGAGCTTTCCATATCCTCATCTAAACGAGATTCATTGCCTACTACAGAAGCTACATGAATATTAAAATATTTACTTAATTCTATTATTACCTGTTTATAAAGGTAAGTAGCTAATAATGATGCTCTAACTAATGAGGAGTTCTGTGCTAGTCTTTCTGAGAGCCTACGAGATGAATTAATAAGGTCACCAGTAAAGAATATATAAACATCGTTTACTTTAGCATACTTAAAGTAACTTATTGATTCTGTAACAAACTTCTTTAATCTTTTTGAAGCGATATCAAAATTAAAACTATTACCAAAAGATTCTGACTCATAAATAATCTCATTCAAATGATGGTCAGATAATTGCATTATTCCTATTTTACTCTTAGTATCAGTAACATGTTCTTTAATTTTGAACTTAGTTAAATCTACTGAGTTCATCACATCTACATATTCTGAGAATATTTCTTCTAATGAATTATATAAACGATAGGATTCTCGATTAGTCTTTCTAACTGAATTATTGATATCTAATAATCTTTGTTTCTGTGCTTCTAATTTAATTAAATCTTCTTCAGGAACTTCAATATCTATATTGTCTTTAAAATCTGCTACACATCTTCTTACTGTTCTTTTAAATGAATCTAAATACCAAGAGCAGTTATTATCTGAATTAAACTGAGTAAACATCTTATAAATATTATCTATAGATATTCCTTTTCTTACCTTATCTTCTATCCAAGCTCTTTTTGAGAATAAATTGTTCATTAACCCTCCGGTTTTATTTCCAAATATTTAGAATTTTCTTTCTATTGATAATAAGTAGTATATATCCAAGTATCCGATATAAATAAAATACTTTACCGAAATGAGTAAGATACTCTACCCCCGTAGATTTACCACCCTTATAACTTTTGTTAGTCATGCTACAAGCAAACATATTCACTTTTGTTGATATTTTTTTATGGTCGGGGTCAAGCTCAAATATGGTATCTGAGTATTTCTGGTCAATCTTCTTACCAAGCTCATAGAAAAACTTATTCATTTATAGTACCTCTATATAGAGTATATACTATTTTTTGTCAAATGTCAAGTAAAATCTAATATTTCTTTGATTTATTAAATACATCCTGACGAGAACCTTGTTGTCCTAATTTAGCAATACTTTTATCAACATTTTCTGTAGGAACAACATTTTTTACTATATGAGTTAATATCGTTAATAAATCTTTATCTGCATTTAAATAGTATTCTACAGCTTCATTATTCGTTTTAAACCCCTTAGTTCTTTTAACTTGAAGGATATTAGATTTTAGTGCATCTGAAAGTAAGCCTTTTTGTATAATCAATCTAAATAATTCTAATGGTGTATCTAAAATAATTTCATCACCAGAATCTGCATCATAAAAATCTGTTGACATTATTTTGTCTAAGTTTTGAGCATACATTTTTCTATTAGGGATTACTAACTTAACCAATTGCTGTAGTGATACTTTTTCTTTTAATCTATTTTCCAATAATGTTACTTTAATTTTCATTTCATCTCCTTAATGCAAAACTAAGATAGATTAAGTATAATCCTAATAAGCCCATTATACCTAATATTCCTAACAATTATAGTCCAGCGTCTAATAGCTTTTTATAATAATCAGGAACTTCTCGTAAATGGTCCCTTGCTACCCATTCATATACTAAATCTTCATCAGGAAATTCTGAGTGTTCTTCATACCAGTCTCGTATTTTTTGATACATAGTTCTGTGTTCTTTTTCTACAGAAATTCCTGTTTTCAATTGTCCAGCATCAATGGGGTCAGTTTCATATAATCTAAGTTTGTAGTTCATATTAAATTAGTAAGGACCAACACATTTAAGTATTGGTCCTTTTATTTACTCATCGTCAGATTTTATATACTTATTAATTAGGTACTCTGAGTAACCCATTCCTGCTAAGAAACGTGAAAATAAATCACAAACTTCTCCAATAGTAGCGGCTTCCATCCCTTCTTTAGAAATAACAGTATCATGATAATACTCTATATCCTCTTCAGTCATATCTTCAGTTGTAAACATAAATTGAATCATAGTTATCTCCTATCTATTATCACCAGAGCCATTAATGGTTCCAGCTTCTTTACGAGATTGTAATTTAGCAATATTATATATAGCTACGTCTTCTAAAGTAAACCCTAATTCTTTTGATAATGTTGCTGAATACCAAAGTACATCAGAAACTTCATCCATAATCTTTACTTTTAATTCTTCAGTAAAAACTCCATTAGCATCTCTTAATACTTTCTTTACCTTACCAGCAACCTCCCCTGCTTCTGAAGCTAATCCTAATGCTGTATATAGAATAGGTATATTCCCACCTCTAGGATAGATAGCTGTTGACATTGCCTTTTCTTGGTACTCATTAAAATCCATTAATAATCTCCTCTAAATATAGATTCTCCTGTTGTATTCCAGTAAATTCTAAAATTTCCTTTTTCTGCATAGTAATAAGATATATCCTCACTCTCTATTAGTTTAACAATACACCTAAGTAATAGTAACTCTAAAGTTTCTCTATCTTTGTCTTTTATTCTTTTAGTAATCTCATCAATGTAATTCATTTACTTTACCCCTGTAATTGTTTCCATTTCACATTTCTGAATAGGTTCAAACCCTACTTGATTTTGACTCTTAATTACTTTCATACTGTGAATAAAAACCCCATTAGAATTCTTAAACCCCCGTAATTTACATTTAGGACAAGTTTCTATTTTAATAGCTTGGTTTCCTGTAGGCCCAACAATAATATGGTCATCAGTTTCTGAATTAATAAAATCAATATAATCTCCTGATTGTAATTCATACATTAAGTTTAATATACCCAATTTATTTAATTCCACCTAATTTCTCATAAGAAAAATAACAATTTCTATAAGTTTTTTTCTTTGTTTTGTTGTTACAAATCTGAGATATTCTTCCAATACTAAAACCCAATTTCTTTAACTGAGATAAAGACTCATACTCCTTTATTAAAACTTTATTTAAATCATATTGATACACTTTTTTTTCTTCATATAAAAATCCTCTATTTCCTTTTGAAACAATTTCTTTATATGAATGAGTATTATTTTCATTCATTGATACCCATTCTAGGTTTTCTATTCTATTATCTTTTTTATTTCCATTAATATGATTAGTATAAGGTTTATCTTCAGGAGATAGACCTAAAAATGCTTGAATAATAAATCTATGCGCTAAAAACTTTTTATAAACTTTTGGTTCTATACAAACATTAAAACCTAAATAGCCATGATTATGATTATAAAAAGATATTTCTTTGCTTTTTCTTTGCTTTAATAAAGGATAGTGCTTAAACATATCATTAAACTTCTCTGCATCGAATAATAAACGCCCATCTGAACAAGCAATAATAAAAGGATATGTGGGGTGAGGTCTTGTACTAAAAATATTATTCATTATATTGACCCAACTTTGCATATTTTTGAACATCTAATATCGATGTTCTCCAATAATTTTCTTTATACTCCATATCCCAAACAAACCAACCAGTAACAAGATTTCCAACATGAAAAAGTCCATCATCCCTGTGAGGAGTTCTATAATCCACTTGTCTATTAAATAAATAGACATATTTTAAATTATTCCATATACCTTCATTATTTCTCTTATACGCTCCAAAGAAATTAACTTTACCTAGAAAAATAAAACTCTTTGAAACTTTTTTAGCTTGAACAACAAAGTCATCAAAAATAGAAAAAGCAGGATTAGTAATGATTAAATCTTTTTTTTCATTATCTAATAAAAAGTCTTTTCCTGTTGTTCTTATATCATCACAGATTGTTTCTATTCCTAAAGTATTTAAAGCCGAGGATAATGAGTTATTTCCTGCCGCTGGTTCATAAGCCAATTGAACTTCATCTAAAATATTTGTTTGTTCTTTTAAAACCCATATTAAAGATTTTGGCGTCTCATAAAAATCTGCTTCAGGTCTTTCTGATAAAGGTTTTCTATTAGCATAAGCTTTCCCCATTATACTTCCTCAATAAGTCTATTTCTAATTTCTAGCATAGCTAAATCATATACTTCTTTTAATTTACTATTAAGATAAGAATCTCTAAACTTCTGTAGAGTTGTATTCTTTCTAAAAGTCTGTAAAAACATAATAGATAGAATCATCATATCTCTATTACTTAATCCTAATGTATCCTTTAAATCTACAACAACTGAAATCACTGTTCTAATTGCTAAATCTTCAGTATGATATAGTTTTAATACAGGGTCTTCAACCTCAGTAGAAGGACTCCAAAAGGGTTTCATTGATAGTGTTGTTTGTAGTTCTTCTAATTCCTTTTCAGAGGAAGCATTAGAAATAATAGAGTTTAAGGATAATATTCTATCATCCTTTCTATTCTTTTGTCCATATAAAACTTCTAATACTTTATATCTAAGAACTCCTCCAAAGGATATCTCAATCATATACTCAGGATTTTTTTCATACTGTTCTAAAAATACCATAGTACATTCTACTGCTTTAGAAAAAACATAATCAGGGTTTAAGAACTTTTTACCCTTAGTCATCTTTAATATCATTGACCTTGAGTATTGAACTAATAATCCAAACATTTCTTGATAAGCAACCTTGTCATTACATAATCGCCATTTCCTTTGTAATTCATATAGTCTAATTTCTGTTTCAGAGCGTATTCCCATATTTATTTCCTTAAATAATAAACTTTTGAATATAAATTTGCGATACACCTTTTAAGTATACTGCTCGTTTTTCATCAATATATACTTCAATATCTGAATCAGGAGATTCCTTAGCTAAGAAATCTTTTATTGAATCATAGATGATTAATGCTGTTTCATCATTAGTAAATGTATTAGAAACTTGAATAGTCTTTTCTATTGAACAAGCTCCAAAACCTGAAACTCCTGAATCTCTTAAAAAGAACTTAAAGTCTTGAGTTCCTTTAACAATCTCAATTCCTAATACCTTGAACTCAGATGACGATGTATAATATCCTGAAAAGAACTTAATTGCATCTAAAAGAACTGAAGCTTTTATTGTAGCAATTCTTACATCAGGTTTAATAGTTAGTAAATCTTCTTGAGAAGGTGGAACAGCATTACTCATAGCGTTTGAGAATAGTCCAATAAACCCTTGAGCAATAATAATCATTTTATCTTTTTCTTTATTGATTCTCATTTCATAAGGTTTCTCTGTATCCAAAGATTCATAATATAATTTTAGATTCTTTTTATGAATAGGAATAAAGGAAGTTAAATCTGTAGCAAAATTAGCTGATTGAATAAAGACATGACGAACATCATTAACAATAAGCATATTTGAATATAGTGAAGCGGCATTGTTTTTATTCTCATCCTTTCCAAAGAAAGAAGATGATTTTTCAATAGCGGAATATAAGCATTGGCATTGTTCTTTATTTGTAGTTGAAGAAAATGAATGATAATCTTTCCAATCAAAAACTAATAGTGCTTCCTTCTCTTCTATTCTTTTATTCTCTATCTTAAAATTAGGTAGTGATAGTCTATCCTTATTAAGACTAATAATAAACTCTGAAGTTTCTCCACTTTGAATTAAAGTAATTACTAGTTCATTTCTCTGGTCATTTGAATACTGATTTAGGGTATACATAAACTTATTAAAATCAATATACGTTCCTACTAAGGAAGGTAATTCCTCTTCTTCTAAAGAAGCACTTAATCCTACAGGTAATGTAATTTTAACTATAGAAGTAGGGTCTTGAAGAATAATACCAACTTCTGACTTTTCTTGAGAAAATGTAAAAATTGCATTTAATGAACCAAATGTAGAAATTGGATTTAATAGAGATAATGTCTTTTCTAAATGCATAATAGAACTAAAGTCTATATTAGATAACTGTAACTTCATTTCTGTTTACTCCTATTTATTCTGTTCATTGTAAGTATATACCAAATATCCTATTTTGGCTACTAAAAACTATTGACAATTTGTCATAGTAGTTGTATACTATTGAAAGGAGCCACAAATGAATAAAGCAACAGAGTTGGATTACTTCTTAGTAAAAAGAATTAAGGAAAATAACGATGATAGTAGTAAACTAAAGCTATTTTACAAGTATAAGTACCTAGTTAAAGGAATGTATAATGAAAGCCTTTATTGGCTTAAAAGCTATATATCTGAAGAAGATTTTATTAATGAATCATATTTTGCTTTTATTAAGGCATTAGATTATTGCGATTTAACAAAAGTGTATTCACCTGAAAAATGGTTATTTCTAGGTTGTTTTAAAGATTGGTTATCTAACACAATTAGATTAATAAATGAAAAAGAAATGAGAATTTCTTATGTAAATGAAGATATTTTTAATATAGAAAGTTTTACATCCACCGTTAATAGAGAAAATAATAAAACTCTTAATGATATTCATGTTGATAAGTTCTATCAAAGCTTAAATGATAAAGAAAAAATAATCTTTTTTTATCGTTATAATTATGGTAAAGAGGATTATTCTATTCGTAGGCTTGCTGAAATGCTTGGATGTTCCCATCAATGGGTAAGTATTATGAATAAAAAGATTATAAAGAAATGGAAACATTATACATCGTAATAAAAGTGAGAGCCACGTTGGAGGGGAACGTGACTCTCTAAAAGGGAGGTAGGAGGACATAATAATTAGTGAGATTAACTCACTATATGTTTATTTTACCTTAATGTTTATTGATTTTGGTTTAGCTACTTCTTTTGAAGGAATCTCAATAGAGAGCAATCCATTCTCAATTTTAGCTTCTACCTTATCCACATCATAATGGGATATTGGTACGAAGAACTTAGCCTCTGCTTTGCACTTTTTAATTCCCTTCTGACGATACATAACTTTTTCTGTTTCTTCTTTTGGTGTTAATTTTAATACTAAATAATCATTAGTAAAATCAACAGAAACTTCCTCATCAGAATACCCAGCAATAGCAAACTTATAAAGTAAAGAATTATCTTCTTTCTTAATAATGTCGCAAGGAGGGAATGCTGAAGAAACGAAAATGTCTGGTAATTTGGATGGAGCAAACGTGTTGAAGTCATCGAGAAATTCATCAATCAAGTCAGAAAAGGAACCTAAGCGATAGTGGGAGTTCATAAAGAACCTCCTTAATAATATATACTTCTCCATACAGAGCAAGTTTCGATTAATTAGATTTCTACATATATAGACAATCTATATAATTAGTAGTTTATTAAACTTCATATGTTTCTAAAACTTTTATAACATGCTCTGAAGTATAATAATTTTCTTGGTCTAATCCTAACAATGCTACTATTAATAAATATAATTCATCTTGTTTAGTATCAGCACTTTCTATTAAAATAGTTACACAAGCATCCCAAATCTTATGTCTAAAATTTTTAATAAAATTATAACCATAATTGTTATTTACAAAGTCCCTAGCTATTCGTTCTGTTTCATAATCAATAGCACTAGCTTCTGCCTCTTGTCCTGCTTGTTCTTTCTGTTCTTCTGAATATAAGTCTTCATCATGTTTCCAATATCTATTACTAGCTTTATCCTCAGTAGAAACTGTATCAGCTAACTCAGGTTCTTCTTCAATATACGCCCAAGGCTCTGAATACCCATCGTGGTAAGCAGAAGAATAATCAGAATCCTCCTCTAGATTATCACTTATAGCCCATTTATACGTTTCTAACGAAAATGGTGTATCTGAAGTTTCTGAATATAGATTTTCTATATCATTACAATCAATAGTATTACCAAATCTCTTTAAAAATTTAGGATTTTTTATTGCAGTAAATATACGAGTTTTAATATCTGGGTCAAATAAAATATTATGAGTATTATTATAAATAGCTAATTTAACTTCACTAGGTAAGGAGTTTTTAAACTCTTCTCTATTTCCAATCTGATTGTCTTTTGCATCCATCCATTGATAAGATTCAAAATGTAATTGAAACTTCTCATTCTTAATCTTATTAATTATTATTATTAATGGGCCTTTTTCTGAATAATACTCAAAGTAATTATTATCACGAGATGCAGTACACCAACGAGTATTAGCTCCATATTTACATGCCGCTTTTTCCGTATTAGGAGATACAACTAACCATTCATTATCTTCAAACCATTTATCATATTCATCATTACCAATACTGTCAAATTCTAATTGTTGTAATTTATCTGCATAACTACTAACAACTTTATATAACCCAATAGCCCCTTTAATATTCATAATATTGTAAAGTTCTTCTGACTGTAATAACTTTTTACGTTTAAGTAAATCATAGTTTTTTAAGTCAGCAGTAATTTTAGAGTAGTCTTCAGATAAGAACATATCAAAGGCTCTAAACATATTATGGAAATGCATAGTTCCTAAAAGTTCCTTGATTCTTGATAAAGATATTGGATTAAATATTTTAACATCAGAGTTAGTATTTATTTTATTAACAAAGGGGTCTAAATACTCTTTGAAAAACCATTGAATAATCCAACGAGAATATTTTTTATCTGTAGTTGGGTCTAAACCTACTAACCAGTTAAAAAGTTCTACATCTATTTTCTCTTTATAAAAGTCATAATTAACAGCTTCAACTAAAAGTAATTTCATTATATCTCCACCTATAAACATTCATTAACGTAATTACTAATTAGTTAGTATTAAGGAGATAGTTAGAATGACCCATTTAGAATTACTATTATCTATATCTAACGCCCATAAAAGAGACACTTGGATGATTTATGGTGGTAAGGTTTATCCAGAAACTCAAACTCAATTTGCTAAAGATGATATATTTCAATTAGACGCATTAGGAACAATCTGGAATAATGCTATTTTTTATTGTAAAGAAGAGGTTTTCTTAGATGCTACTTTTGATTGGGCTAACTACACATTCAATGATGTTAGTAAAGGTAGAATTATGGATAATCTTAATATTATTCATCCTAACTTCCATTGTATTATGACTGAAGCTCAATTAACTGCAATAGTAGAACCTGTTGATTATACCTTCGTTGCTTTTAAGTCTATTGACCCTGTAGATATTTCTGATATAGAATTAAATACAATTCTATTAGAAGTAGGTGTTCCTTTCGTTACTATGGAAGAATTAGAATTTACTCGTGAGGATATTCTAAACTTAATGATAAAGCCAGCTATGGATGAATACTATAAATGGTTCCCTATTAGAACCGTAGAGCAATTCCCTGTCCCTACTGCTCTTATTGATATTCCTATTCCTCCGTATGTTAAAACAGTAATTAGAGCTTATATTAGTCCTGGGTATCCTGTTACAGGTGTTCACCAAAACCCCATTACTAGATATTTTGATGAAGTAGTACTAGCGGCTTCTTCTCGTGGAGCTTTTGCAAACCCTGCTATTAATTATAGAAATAGACAACCATATACTGATGTTCAGGCTTATTCTACATTCCTATTAGAAAAGGCTGTAAGACAAGGTGCTGTGAATCATGGAACTAGAAAGCGTATTAGAGTTGAAATGGTTAATAAAAGAATAAGAGGATATTCTAATATCCAAGGTATCCTAGAGGTAGAATGGGGAACAGCTTCTTACAACTGGGAAGATATACCTTATAATAGGTTAACTGAAGTTCGTAGGCTTGCTCAAGCAAAAGTATTAAGAGCATTAGGTTCATTACGTTCTCAGGCCAATGATGTATTACCAGGAAATGTTAATTATGAAAACTTCATAACTCGTGCTGAGGAATTAGAAGATAAAATAGTAACACTTTGGGAAGATTGCACAAAAGTCGTGGTTGTACGAGGATAACTCCTTACATTACATAAACTTAAATAAAAGGGTTGGATTAATAGTTCCAACCCTTTCTTTATCAATACTACATAGGATTTTTACTATATATGACTCGTCCAGATATACAGTTTTTACATATATGTATATTCAAATTTTAACTATAGTAATACTAATATATGAATACTAATATTAATTAATTAGAGATTAGCATCTCCAATAAAAATAACTCAGTTTAATGAAGAATATTAGGAATTTACGGAAGTAAATTCATTAACAATTTATGTCGATTTTGGTAGCCATTTTGGGTAGTTAGGTATATACTTCCTATGTAGGAGACAAAATGGTAATAACTGAATTGAAACTAAAGAACTTTATGAATATTGCTGATGCTCATCTCCACTTCAATGAAGGTATCAATGTTCTAGGTGGGGATAATGGTCAAGGAAAATCAGCGGTTCTTGCCGCCGCCGCCTTCTGCTTAACAGAATCAAAGCGGGGGGATTCTTGGAAAGACTTTATTAAAACGGGTACAGAGGGAATGACCATTGATATGACTTTATATAAGTTCATAGGTGATGCTCCTATGTATTTTCATTATGAAGGATTGTCATCCTCAGCTTCCATGACAAAAGAATTAAAATATAAAAGTGAAACTTACTTAAATGCTAAGTGTTCAGAGTTTATAGAGAAATACTTTGATATGGACATGATGGAAAATGTTATCTTCCATTTACAAGATGCTGTTAATATTGCTTCTATAGCCCCTTTCAAGCGTAGGGAATTATTAAAGAAAATATTTAAGTCAGAGTTTACAGAGATAACTAATAAGGTTAAGTTAGATATACAAACACTTAAAGATGTAGTTATAGCTAAAGAGAGTCAGATATCTTTATTAAAAAATAAAGAGTATAAAATTGTTGAACTAATTCCGATTAGTACTGATGACAAAACTACATTAGAATTAAATAAGATAATTATTGAGAATAGACTTAGTGAAATATCCTCAATGAAAGAGGCTATTACCTCTAAGAAACAGTTATTATCTCAAGCTACACAAATATACAATTCTTTAGTTCCAATGAAGAAATCTTTAGAGTCACAGATAACTTCTAATAGCGATTCTATAAGGAATTCTGAATCACTGTTAGCTTCTGAAGAGGAAAAGCTGTCTAACATCATATCCTCTTCAATGTCCTCTAATATTGATTTAGAAAAGATGAAAAAAGCTTATGATGACTCTTTATTAGAATCAACTAAACTTGATGAAGCTTATGGTGTTAGTGTTGATGAAAAGAGTAAGACTAATAAATTAGCAATAGAATTAGGTTCTGAAAGAGCTTCTTTATTTACACAACTAGGAGTCTTTGATACACAACCAACATGTCCTACTTGTGGGCAATCTTGTGATAAAGCTCATAAAGAATCTTTAGTTAAGAATCTTAATACTGTTACTAATAGTTACAACTTAGCTGTTCAGGCTTTCAAGGAAGCAGAGGCTAATGAATTAACTAAAAAGAGTGAACTATTAACTTCTAAAAATAATAATACCACATTACTATTAGCAGTAAAAACTATTGAGAGTAAAATAAGTAACACTGCTGTTCAAAAAAAGAACTTAGAGGAAAAGATAGTAGGATTAAAAGCATTAATAGAATCTTATTCATCAACACTCACAAAGACTAAGGAGCAATTAGAAAATGTCAACAATGATATTTCTATTAATAATTCTATTATTAATTCTGTTGGTACAATCACGACCGAAGTGTCAGAAGCAGAAGTCACAATTAAGTCAAAAGAGACTGAAATTGAAACGCTTAATAAGTTTATCAAAACGTATGAAACGAATGTCTTGGTTAATACAGAACGTGAACGGTCCAACAAGGTTATTGAACAACAACAGAAAGACGATAAGAAAATAGTTGATACATTAACTTCAGAATTAATTTTGAATCAGAATGAAATCTCTGACCTTGATTATGTTAAAGGATTCTATGATACAGAATTACCTAATCATATTATGACCAAAGCTTGTATGTTATTAGAAAATGAAATGAATAATTTTATGAATAAAACTAAATCAGGCTTTATTTGTAAGCTTGTTCAGAATTCTAAAGGGGTTGATTTCTTCTATAAGGCTCGTAATGAACCTGAGTGGTTGAAAGCTAAGATGGCTTCTGGTTTTGAAGCATTACTATTAACGGTAGCTTTTAAAGTTTCAGTAGCTCAGGCATATTCAACAAAGTTTATTGTTTGGGATGAAGTTGATAAAACAGCAACAGAAAATAATTCATTAAAGATGTTTGAGAACATTAATTCGATTGAAGGATTTGACCAGATGATGTTAATTACTCATAGACCTAAATCCTTAAATTACTTAAAAGAAATGGGAGCTACAATTTATATGGCAAAGAATGGAGAATTTGAACAATACTAATAATTACTAATTATTAATCCACTAGAGTGGCCAAAACGAAAGATTCACTATATACTATATGTAGTGATGAATGCCTTATTAGGCAAAATATTTTAATAGCTACTAAAGTAGCAAAAGGAGTTACATATGGGTGTAACAGATGATGAGTTTAAGATGTTTGCAACACAAGTTGAACAGGAGGAGCTTGCTCGTTCTCAAAAAAAATCCACTGGTGGTTTTGAGTATGAACAAGTTAAATGGACAGGATTACCTGAACGTGGATATAAGATTATCCGTGCATTAGGAGCGGCCCCTAATTCAAATGCATCTCCAACTACCTCAAGAACAGTTAGATTTGCTGTAATTAAAGCTGACGATGGAAAGGATATTCGTGTTTCTTTACCTACTGGTCCTGAAAAAGATGACCATATCCTTTGGCGTATTATTAATAATATTGAAGAAGTTGCTTGGGTTCCTGGTGAAGATAAAAAGAATATTAAGGTATATACTAATAAACTTCGTCATCCTGATATCTTTAATATGGTTACTAAAAACTCCCATCCAGAAGGCTCTGACCGTAATAAGTTTGATAGAGGTTGGGCTGGTAGAGATATGTTTATTATGAATTGCATTGATAGAAATCCTACAATGTATGCATGGAGTCGTGCTAATAAACATACAGTATTGCTTTCTAAGCATATTAATATTGGAAAGAATGCTGAGGGAAAGCCAGTAGAGTACCCTGAGACAGGAATTCCTGCTTTTGGTTTTACTAATATCCTTGCTCTAAACATTTTCAAACACTATGGTGATTGGAATAATTTTGACTTGGCTATAGAACGAACTGGAATTATGCAGAGTCCTAATAGGATTATTCATGCTTCTAAATATAAGGAAGAAATTCCTACAGCACTCCATCCTGAGATTGTTGATGGACCATTAACTGAAGAAGAATTATCTTGGGAACAATATGATTTATCTAAGTTATTTAAGGTTGTTAGTTATACTAAACTGTATAACCGCTTAAACAAATCAATTGCTAAAATTGACCTATCATTAGGTACTCACTATGTTGATGAATTAAAGTCATTAGCAGAAATTGAAAAGAAACAACGTGAGGATGCTAAAGCTGAAGAAGAAGATAGTGAAGAATCTGAAGCTAATGCTGTTGCTAAAGATTTAGGTTCTGCTCCTGCTTCCGTTGCTATTGAAACTCCTAAAGCTTCCCGAACTGTAGCTTCTAATACTACTTCAGAAGTACCAAAGGGATATGAGTTCCTTAATGAAACTGAGAAGAGTTTAATTATTAGTATGAAACGTGTTGATGATAAGAAGTGGGATATTACTTATAATACTACAGAAGAATTAGCTTCATGTAATGTTTGTAAAACTCCTTCTCCTAGTAGCTTTGCTATTTGCCCTGGATGTGGCTCAACCTTTTAGTTGAAACACTTTTAAGTTAGAATTAAGAAGGCAGTTTTGTAAAAAGACTGCCTTCTTCTATTTAGGAGGAATTATGTATAAGTTAAAGTTTAAGACAAGAACAAAAGATGGTTTATATATTACTGTTAAGAAACAAATATCTAATTGGAGTTATATTGTTGAAGTAAAGAAGTTAGACCAGAAAGGTAGGATAATTCAAAAGGCAGTAAAAGTTGTTGAAAAGGTAGATTTAGATTCTGGTGATATTGATATATTTATTGATTCTAATAAGGAGAAGAAACCCTTTAATTCAAGGAGTAAAAAGAATGATAAATAAGTTTATTCCTTGTAGAAAATGCTTAAATAAAAGTAAAATAAGTGGATATATAAATACTACTCTCAATAATGGACAACTAGCAATTATTGAATGTGATTGCCATAAGGAATGGAGAGAAAAAAAAGAGTTGACAGGAAGCGCGAAGTATGCTAATATATGGCATGATGAAGTGGCCCTAGCATATTCACCTGATATTAATTATATTGGAGACTTATCTAGGAACAATAAGAATAAATTAGTTTTCTATGTAAATAATTTTGATAATGAAAAAGTTAAATCAACTTCATTATATTTATATGGTCCTAATAGCACTCAGAAAACACATTTAGCTCATTGGGTTGGATTACAGTTATTAAGAAAGAATTATACAGTAAAATATTTAACTATGCAACAATTTGTTAAATTAATTTCTGATTTTGCTGAACGTGAGGAGAAAGATGAAGAAGTAGAAATACTTAAAAACATTGATATGCTTATTTTAGATGAATCCTTTTCTAAACAGAAAGTAACTTTATATAAATCAGGATTCCAATTACCCTTCATTGAAGACTTCCTAAAGGAGCGAATAGAGTTTAATCATAAAGCAACTATATTTATTTCTAATATCTCTGTTGATGAAATATCCTCTCATGGGTTTAGTGAGAGCATACAACAAATGATAAAAAGGAATACTACTGAAGTAGGAACAGATTTAGAGTTTAAGGATAATTATTACGCTAATATAAACAAAACTAATATTGACTCAATTTTCAAGGATGTTACATGAGTGTACGACCAGTAAAAGAAAGAAAGAATGAATCTTATATAGTTTCTGCTGAGTATCAGGTTCTAAATCTATGTATTAAAAGTCCACAGATTTTAGATTCTAATCCTGATATTAATGAGGATGCTTTTCCTCATAAGCAAGCTAGAGATATCTTTGTTTCATTGAAAGTATTGATAGACTTAAAAGAAGAAATTACTCCTCTTAGCTTATTTAGAGAAGCTAATAAAATTAATGATAACATTGAATTAGAAATTATCAATAATATCGTTGCTTATCAAGTTTCTGACTCATCATTATTATCTGCATATTCTCTATTGAAGAAGGAGTCAGTAAAATATAGGTTAACTAAAAAGTTAGATAAGCTTAATACTAAATTAACTTCTTTAGACTCATTAAATAATGATGAAGCTAGTGCTATTCTATGGGATGCTCAACAATTAATTTTGAACTCTGGGTCAAAAGTTGAATCAAAGACATTAGAGACTTGTTTAGATGATTATAAAGAAGATTTAAAGAAACGTAAAGAAGGAAATTATTATTCTTTTGGTGACCAATTTTTAGATGATAACTTAACTCGTAAAGCCGCTGGTGGTCAGATTATTCTAATTTCTGCCGCTACAGGAATGGGTAAATCTGGTTATGGCTTGAATTTAATTAATGGCATGATTAACATGAATACACCTTCTATGTATTTTTCATTAGAGATGGATGAAATCTCTACTATGGATAGATTGCTTTCTTTACGAACACAAATTCCTATTAAGGAATGGTATGTAAAAGAGAATATAGATTCATTATTAGTAAAGGTAGAAGAGGAACGAGTATCATTATCTAATAAACCATTTAGGTTAATTGATGACCCTTCAATTACATTATCACGAATGTTATCACTAATTCGTGAGTTTAAGTCTTATTATAAAACAGACTATATTTGTGTTTATGTAGATTTGATTACCCAAGTAAAAGAGTTTATTGATATGGGAGTAGGTGGAGCTTCTTTAGCAACTACAATTGAGAAAGCGATAAATAAATTAAACGAAATTGCTAAGATTGAAAATATCTGCTTCGTTTGTATCGCCCAAATGAATAGGTCTATTGATAATATTAAGATTACAAAAGTTTCTGATGTAGAAAAATTGAAACCTATATTAGGGAGCATAAAGAACTCAGGAGCATTAGCAGAGCGTTCTCGTGCTGTTCTATCTGTTTTTAGAAGGAAACCCTATGTTGAGAAGTATCTACCTGACGCACCTGAATTAGAGTATTTAGAGGATAAAATGGAAGTAACTATATTAAAGCAGAATCAGGGCGGTATTGGTATTGGTACATACTTATTTGATGGAACTACAATGACAGCAATGCCTTATGTAGAAGAAAATAGTGAAATTAAATTCTAAGGAGAAAAAGAAATTGGAAGGTTACAAGCTTTACATGTATAAGTATTTAGATGAGTTTAAGACAGAACGAGAACAATTACCAATTGAGATTATTCAGGATAAAAACTTTATTGTTCTTAGCTTAATATCTAAAGGACTTTTGGAAGCTCAAGATATAGCATTAGTAGACGTTGTTGAATCAAAACAAGGATTCAAGGTATTAAATAGAAACAACCAAGTTCTTTTTTCTATAGAAAAGTAGATAAAACGTAGTATCCCTATGAATAACTAATTATGGTATATCATAGGGAGACTTTTTAATGCAAGTTGCTAATACGCCGGGATTTAAAGCCTACTTCGTTGACTCTGAGTATTTTAGAGCTTATGAAGATTTGAAAGGCTATTCTATTAATTTTATTATTAATTCTGCTAAAGCTGGAAACCTAAAAGCTATTAATGCTATCTATTATATTCTATATCCTACTTTATATAAGATATATACTAAGTATTATTTAGAATCTATCTTTGAAAAAGACTCACAAAAAGAAGGAAAGGATTATGAATTTCTTTCTAAAGCATATATATTCTTATTTAATTCATCTCCTAAATCCTTTTTATATACATACGAACCTCCTTTAGGTAAATCTGAAAAAAGTTCTATCAAGGATATGTTATATGTATCAGCTATTTATCTAAAACATATGATAACAGGTAAATCAATATCCTCTTCAGACCTAGATGGTAAATCAATTTTAATGGATTCATTAAATTTACATTTATTTACTACTGATGTAGGTATTCAACACGCCTTTATTGACTTCTTAGACTTTTTATCTCAAAATGACCAAAATGAAGAATATAACTTATTATTACTACGAGCAAAAGGATATCCTGATGAGTACATACTTCATCAGCTAAACTTAAACCCTAGTATATATTACAGATTATTAAAATCTGCAAAAGACAAGTTCAAAAGTTTTATTGGAGTATAATAATAAATGAAAGTTTATCTACCTAAATCTAGTTCTCCTATCACTCCTAATAATGACAAAATTGACTATCATTTAGACTCTGATGGGCATATAAAAGGAACAATAAAAAATCCTAATATTGATATGTCAAAAATGGCTAGTAGAAAAAAGTTTACAACATCATTATCACGATTATTTGGATTCCAAAGAAAAATTACAAATAATGGTAAAGCTGAAATACAGTTTGTTAAAGTTGACCCTAACTCAGAAATGAGAGTAGCCCAATCTAAAGTCGGAAAAGTAATGAAGACTAGGATGGGGGATAGATTAGAAGAATACTTTAACTTCTGGTTAAATGAGACTACTGATACTATTTCTTCTTTACAAGATAGATTTAAAAGAGTTGCTGAATTAGAATTCGCTATTATGAATGACCCATTTTTAGGGATGGTAGTAGATTTAATGGCAGATGAGGCTACTCAAATTGACCAGCAAGGTCAGTTAATAATGGTTGACTGTGCTAATCCTAGAATGAAACAACGGATGGAAGAATTATTAACACAATGGTCAGTAACTCAAAATAGAGTTAGGTCATGTATTTGGAATTTAGCTGGTTATGGAGATTCCTTCTGGTCTGTTAAAGTTACTAAAAATGGTGTAATTAGAATTAATCCATTAGATGTTAGACAAGTATTAGATAGATTAGAATTTAATCCCGCTCGTGTTGCTTCTGATATGACTATGAAGCAGGGGTTTTTAACTGCGTTATCTCGTGATGAGCGTTTACAGATGCTAGTAGATTCTTTAGAAAATCCTGCTAATGATGAGTTTGCTGATATATTTGATTCTAAATTATTTGGATTCGTTATTGCTAATGACTTCGTAGTTCCTCCTTGGAATATAACTCACTTTAGAACTCAAGCAGAACAATCAGATTTCTTCCCATTTGGTAAACCATTGTTATTAAAAGCCTTAGCTCCTTTTAGACAAGCTAACGCTACTATGACATTACAATCACTAGCTCGTATTCTTTCTTTCCCTGTAACTGTTTACTCTGTTAAAACAACTGCTGGTATGGATGAAGCACAACAGTTTGAGAAGGTAAATGAAGCTAGAGAGGAATATGATAATATTGGTGTCTCTGGTTCAAATACAGAAACATATTCTGTTAATACTAAAATGTGGATTCCTGAAGGATTAATTGAATTAAAGGTTCATACACCTAATATTGACTTAAATGCAATTGGTGATTTAGAATTATATCAAGATAGAGTTGTTGTAGCCTCTGGTGTACCTAAAGGATATTTAGTTCCTGATTGGGGTGGTTTCGGAGTTTCAGCTATCTCTTTAACTGAACAATTTAAACCTTTTGCTAGAAAAATATTCACATTACAATCCGCCTTTATTGACGGTTTAACTAACCTTTTCCGCCTTCATTTCGCTATTACTGGCGAATTCGATTACTTTGAACCTTTCGTATTATCAATGAAATTTCCTAATTCAGAGAATTCCGCAGAGCGTGTTCAGGCTAAACAATCATCTTTAGATTTATCTAAAAATGTTATTGATACTGTTGCTGATGTTATTGGAAGTTTAAATGACCCATTACCTCCTGAAATAGTTCAAGACATTTTAACTAAGTTCTCTTTCTTGGACCCAGAAGATATTAAGAAATGGATTAAGGTTAGAGCAACAAAATCTCAAGGAGAAGGAATTCCTGATGAGTCAGGTGTTTCAGGTGGTGGTAGTGCTGGTGGTGCTGGCGGTATTGGCGTTTCACCTTCAGGAGAATTAGGTGGAGAATTAGGTGGTGGAGATGCGGGAGATGAAGAAGGTTCTCCTGATGCTTCTGAAATTGATGATTCCCAATTTGGTGGTAGTGATATTGATTTAGATGGTGGAGAAAATGTTCCTGAAGGAGAAGCTAATAACCCTGAGTTCTCTACAGAGGAAGTTCCCGAAGGCGGTGAAAATGTTCCAGAGCCTTCACTACCTTCACAAAAAGGTAATAAGAATGAATCATATTCTGATTTCGCTAAAAAGCGATTAACAGAAAAAAGAGTAATAGAATTAACTCGTAGATATGAAAAAGGGTCATCAGTTGTTTATGAAAATGTTATTAAAAGTTTTGCTAAGTTTGATGAAATAACTACAAACAATAGGCATTATAAATTTGCTAATATTGAAGATGTTTATAGTCCCACCTACAAAGTTCTTAAAGATTATTATAAGAATGGAGTAAGAAATAATCGTGAATTAAAAGAAACAGTACAAGACTTAATGAAATTAAATATTAAGTTTGAAAATGAAAAAAATGAGGAACTTGATATTCAAGAGGTTTCATTATCAGGAATGTTAAATAAGTTTATGGGTGACTATAAAGAAGTTCCTGTAGGTGAATATGGAAATGAGGGAACTTCAGAAAATGATGCAGACTCAGAGGAATTTATGACTCATCATAAGAAGTCAATAGGATTAAGAGAAGATGTTGAATGAGACTTTAGACTCTAATATCCCTTATTCTATTCATAGAAGTGGTGGGATTATCTACGCTTATTTTAGAATTAAGGATAAGGATTATTTGTTTCCTTTCATTAGTCATAACTCTAATCTTGTTAATTATGTTATTAGTAATCATGCGAATATTGATGCTATTGCTAATACTAGTGGGTTTGAAATATCCTTTGGTTTAGTTAAAACACCTATTAGAGATATTGAGAATATTGATGTAAAACAACTAATAATGAGTGGAAATTTAACAGATATCACTACAGGGACAGGAGATGCTTTTTTAGTTTTTGGAACTGTAGTAAAAATAGCTATAGAGTTTATTACTAAGTTTAATCCTAATATCCTAATTATGGGAGCTAAACCTGAAAGGCAAGCTATTTATTCTACCTTTATTTCAAGATTAGAAAAAAAGTTTCCTCAATATAAAGTTATTAAGAGTGCAGAGATATTTATAATCTATAAGGATGGAGCTATTACTCTTAATAGTTAAATATAACTATACTATATTCAAATAACTAATTATAAATAGACAGGAGTTAGAATAATGATAAAACTTGTTGAGACATTTAGTGTGACTAAAAATACATCTCAAGAACTTCCTTTAACTGAAGGTACTATTACTGAAAAAGACACAGGGAAGCTTCTACAAACTAAAAAGAAATTTAGAGTTGACATTTCTCGGTTTACTAAAAACTTAAATGAGAGAGTTTATCCAAAACCATTATGGGAAAAGGTTATTAATGACCAAAAACAAATTTGGGAAGGTTCTTTTGCACTAGCAGACCATCCTGAGAATGAAGGGTCATTTAAGGATGTTATGGGTGTTTGGTCAAACCTTCATATTAATGAAAAAACAGATACAGTTAAAGCTGATATTACATTCGTTGGACCTTATGGTGCTAAAGCATTAGAAATACTAGAAGCTGGTGGAAAAATTGGCTTTAGCTCATCAGGATTTGGTGATTTAAAAGAAGATGGAATGACTGTAGACGAAAATACTTATCAAATTGAAAGAATTGCAGACTGTGTATTAAATCCTTCTCAACAAGTATTTGGAACTATCCAAGATGCTATTGAAGAAAACACAGATAAAAAAACCGAAAATGTTCTAAAGGAGCAAAAACCTATGGCTACAAATAAGTACTCTAAATTAGAGGAAAGAAAGTTTAAAGAAATGATTACTAGTGATATAGCTTCTATTCATTCTAGTTCTAAACCTCTTGAAGAAAAAATTAAAGACCTTACTGACTTATTAGGGTATTTTGATGAATCTTCTCCAAAAGATTTAAAAGAATCTGTTGAAGTTGAAATTGTCAATCTTAATAAAGAAGTATTTGAAGCAACAAAGGTTGTTTCAGAATTAAAAGAAACATTTGGTACAGCTTCCCCAACTGAGTTTAAGGAAGGACTATCTAAGTTAGCTATTAATTCTTCTTTATATGAAAGACAAGCTGAGGATTGGAAAAAGTTAGCAGAATCCTTACAGACCAAAATTGTTGAAATGACAAAAACAATTGAAGAGCTTCCTACTCAGGAGTCTTTTGATGAAGTTACTGCTCAGAATAAGAAATATAAAGAATTCTATTCTAAGAAAGTTAATGATTTAAAAGGCATAATTAATAAAAAAGAATCAAACTTAGATGAAAATGCTATAATCTATAAGCAAATGATTAAAGAATTAAACTTATCAAAGAAAGATAATGCTAAATTAAAATTAGAATTAACTTCTGTTAAGAAGGATATTAGTACTATTATTTCTGAGAATAAAACTTTAAAAGAGTATGCTAATACTATCAAAACTAAATATGAAAACAAGATTGAAGAATTAACAGCATTACCTTTAGTAAAGCCAAGACAAACTCGTTCAGAGATGTTTGAAGGTTTTAATGAATCAAAAGAAATTACTTCATATTACAATGATTTAGTAAAGCAATACGGTGATAAAATCACTCCATATAAAGAAAGAATCTTAGGATGTAAATCCTTATTTGAAGCTATGAGAATTCATACTACTGCTTTAGTTGAAATGTCAGAATCAGTTAGACCAGCTATTACTAATGATTATAATGAAAGAAAAGCTTTTACTGAAGCTTCAACAGGATTTAAAATTGCTAGAGATACTACTAAACTAAAAATGCCAAAAGGTTGGGACTAATGAAACAATTTAAGAAACCACTTCATGAAGGTAAATTAATTCAAAGAATGATTCTAAATGAGATGGATTATTATGTTCCTGATATGCCTGACGAAACAATGTTAGGAGATGAGTTTGATTCAGACGAAGCTCTTGACCATGATTATCCTTCTAACGAGTATGATGATTTAGCTTATGATAATCCTATTGATGATGAAATGGATTACGAAGATTATAATCCTAATATGGACCAGGGTTTTGAAGCTAGTATCGATATTGCTGATGATACTGAAGAAGAGTTTTATGATGAAATGTCTCCTGATTTCTTCCCTGAATCTAAGAAAAGGGTACGTGAAGGTCATGGAGATACTGATAATGACCCGACTACTATGGGTAGCATGGGTGGTGGTGATGACCATGCTGGTGAAGCTCGTTGCCCTACTTGTAATAAAATGTTGTTAGGAAAATTCCACCCAGGACAATCTGACCGTACATGGTATTGTCCAAATTGTAATAAGAAAAGTTACTCTGCTTGGCCCAATTGGGGAAAAAATTCATATACATCACAGCCATATTATGTAATTGAAAAAGGCAGAGACTCTTATGATGTTTATACTAAAGGCCCTGGTGGAGATAAACAGGATTTTGTAAAATCTTTCAAAACTCAAATGACTGCTGAGTTTTGGATAGATAAGCAATACTCCCAGAGAACCTAAAAAGAAAAGGAAATAAACAATGCCTATATCATTACCATTTGCGGGTGAAAAAGACCCAATAAAAAAAGTTCAATCTGCTTACTCAGCTATTAGTGAATCTGATATCGATGCTATTTTCGTTAATGAAAATAAGAAGAAAGATATTACTAGAGATTATGTAGAAATGATTATAGAAGACTTCGCATTATTAACACAGAACCAAGCTCTATATAATAAATTCCTACAGATTGATACTAAATTAGAAAAATCATTAAGAGAATACCAAGCAGAAGTAAAAGGGTTATTAAACTCAATAGTTGGATTATCTGCACCTATGCAAAATACTGGTGTAGAACAAATGAATCAACCTGTTACTATGCCTCAGATGCCTCAAGCACAACCAATGGTAGCTACCCCTACTGAAGCTACTCCTCAACCTAAAGTGGAGACTCCTCAAAACATAGGAGTTGAATAATGAAAAAACTTAATGAATCAGAATTAACACAATTTCTATCTGGTGAAGTTAGAAAAGCTATTCAATTAAAAAGGGATGCAGAGAGAACAAAAAGTCGTGATGACGTTATGTATGCTAATGGATATTATGATGGTATTTACGGTGCGTTACAAAGGTCGATGAAAATATAAACCTATTGATATCGATATATACTAATTAATATATAGAGATAGGAAAAGTTAATTAGAGAATCCATTAATATGGGAAACTCAGTATTCTTCGATTACATATAATCAGAATCTTAATGAATTAAAATAATTCTAATACTTTAATGTAAGTAAAATCTAATTCCAAATCTATTAATAACACAAAACTATAAGGAAATATTATGAGTATTAGAACTAAAATGTCAGAAGATCGCTTTCAAATGCCTGAAGCTGACAAGTACGCAATGGACGAGCGGAAAGCTCGTGGTTATAAGTTAATTGAAAAATGGTCAAACGTTCCTGAAATTGGTTCAGGTTTACGTGCTATGGATGAAAGACGCGCTGTTAATTTAGCAATTTTACTAGAACAACAGACTCGCCATCTTTCCCGCATGTCAGAAACTCAGTATTCTTCAGCATTTGCCGCAACTCCTGAGAACATGATTCGTCTAGTTCGGTTAGCTTATCCTAACTCAATTAGAGACAAGTTATTTACAGACTTTGCTATGGAAACTGCTAAGGATTCTATTAAGTACATCAAACCTGTTTATGTAAATAAAGCTGGTATTACTCGTACTTACGGTTCAGACTTCTCTTCAGGTGCTGTTACTTATGAATCAACTGAAGAAAGATATCCTACTGAAATGGCTAACGGTGTTGTAATTGCATCAACTTCAGTAACATTCTCTGCTAATGAATTCGCTTTCGGTTATATTCCTGGTTATGCAATCTTCGAGGATGCTTCTGGTAACGTAGTTGCTATGGAAAATAGAAACTTATCAATCTCAGTAGCTTCTGGATATACCATCACTTTCAGCTATAACGCTGGTGTTTACACTCTTGGTGGTGCTGATGCAGGAGTTATCGCTCGTGCTTATGGTAGATACAATTCTGAAGGTGACTTAACTGGAACTAGCTTAGGTGAAGTTGAATTAGTCATGACAGACTACCAGTTCAAGGTTCGTGAATTAACATTAGGCGTAAGCTGGACTGCTTTATCTGAAATCGTTTTAGATTCAACTGTCGGTGTTTCTACAGAGGAAACTCTAATGGATGCCGCTGGTCAGGAAATCAAGAAAGCCCTAGACTTCCGCGCTGTTAAGATTGGATATGCCGCCGCAAAGACAAATGGTTTAACCCCCATTACCTTCGATGCAGAGGCTGGTGCTGGTACTGATGACAGCTACGTTCACACCGCTCAGACAATTACACAAGCGATTGAAAGAGTTGGAGACGTTTTATACGATGACATCAATCGTGGTGGAGTTAGTAGAATCGTTGGTGGACCAAAAGCAGTTACCTATCTCCGCTTAAATGCTGGATTTACTACAAAAGGTGCTCAACCTCGTATTGGTGGTTACCAAGTCGGTGAACTTCATGGTATCCCTGTATTCAAGGTTCCTTCAGCAATCGTTCCTGAGAATGAATTACTTTGCGTTTGGAAGAACGAGAATAACGATGCAGACGTTTTCGTAGCATTCGGTACTTTAGTTCCTTTCTGGTCAACTGGTTCATTACAGAGAAAGAATTTCTACAAAGAAGCTGGATTAGCAAGCTTTGGTGATTACCAAGTTCTTAATCCAAAATATGCTAACAGACTAATTATTAGCAACATCCGTGGTTAATAATTAAGGATTAGACTTCAAACCCTATCAATAAAATGATAGGGTTTTTTATTGACAAACTCTTGATTTTAGTATATACTTTATATGAGGTATTTAATGTTTACACCTATTGGTAAGTTAGATCAAAAAGAAATATTAGAATGTTGGGAGTTTGCGTACCAAAAATCTTGTAAAAATAAAACAAGATCAGTCAAAAATGACTTTGGTTCTTCATATTTAAGAAAAGATACAGAAATATTTATAGATGTATTTGGTGGAAAATTAGCTGAGTATGCTATTGCTAAGGAACTAAATAAAATTTATCCTTGTCGTAAACCTAATATGCTGGTGTTAGAAACATCTAGTTGTGATGATGGGTGTGATTTAGTATTTAATAATAAAATTATTTCATGTAAGACTTCTAAAAAGAATAGTAAATTATTATTATTAGAAGTTTCTAGGTATAATAATAATGGTGAGTATTTAATAAAAGGTACACCTGTTCATATTGATGAATTCATAATTTGTAGAGTAAATTATATTGATGGTTTACCTAGAATAGGATCATATAAAAACTTAAAATCAATAGAATATGATACTCCTAGAGTTCTTTCTAAAGAAATGTTTAAAGAGGGGATTAAAAATAATAGTATTATGAATAAAGGATCACTATTAGGTAAAATTGCTATGCGAGTTAATAATTATTATTTTAATATAGATAGTTTACCCACCATTAATAATTATTACTAATTATATATGAAGTATTTACTAAGATTAGTAGAAGATAATGATGACGACTATGGTGACGACTATGGTGACGACCAAGATGAACCTGTAATGTCAATAAATGATATAAAGAGTAGGATATCTTGGTTAGCTAAAATAGCACAAAAAGTATATGATGATTGGGATGAGGATGATAAAGATACTTATGCTGGTGGTGGTATCTGTCATTTAATCGCTGATGAGTTTTCTAGTTATCTTAATTTTCATGGTATTGATACGAGAACAGTATCCTCTTCACATGAGCAACATGTATATTGTGTTAGTGTAGTTAAAGAGGGTGTTTATACTGTTGATATCCATTGGTCTTATTATGAGTCTGGTGGTGGGTTTAGTTGGAAAAAAATACCTAATGTTGTATTTGATGGTAATGAAATAAACTTCTATAGGCTATCTACAGATTACCATGATTTTGATGAATATACTGAAGACTAATACCCTCTATCACTATGAGTAATGACATCTTTTATAATTACAGAGTTCTTTCCATATTCAAAACGTAGTGATACATCACCATTAATTCTAATTAAGTAATGATTCTTTATTTCAAAAGTTATTGAATGATACTTATAACTCTTTGGCAGTAAGTGTTCTTTTTGAGTAGCTAGTACATAAAAAATAAATTGAAATTTAGGTATTAAAACTATAGCTTTATTATGTAAATTTTGCAATGTTTTAGAAAAAGAGTTTAAAGTTTGAATCTCTCTAACAACTGGACTAGTAACTACAGTAGTAAAGACGCTTCTATCTATAACAAGGAGGTCTTGGAGGTCTTTATTAAACTCTTTAGGAATATCCTTAAAGTTTAATATTCTTTTTATATCATCTTTTGTAAATGTTTCTACTATTTGCATACCTTATTCCTTGGAAAGGTTGTAATCAAGCCACGCATCTGCAAGAGCATTAAAAGACTCTTCAGTAAAGGCACTAATAAAACCCTTTTTGATATTTTCAGTAAGCTGTTCAGGGGAAGGAATCACATAACGAGCATCAACAATCCCCTCAACCTTGCTGAAATCAATCTTGGTAACGTCCATATTGTCTCCTTAATCTTAGTTAATTATACTCTATTATTAAATAAATGTCAATAGGTATTAGCTATTTTTAGTTATTTTCTAGCCATTTTTCGTATTGAACTATGTAATTTCGTTGCTCTTTAGTATCAAGTGCTGGACGTTTTTCTGTAACTAATTTATATGCAGATTTAGCTGACTTCAATAATCTAGTAAATAAACCTACTACTATTAGTCCAGTTCTACCAGTACCACCGTGGCAATGAACTAATACATTATTTTTACTCTTAATATCAATAAGAATATTTTCAATAACTGCATTATACTTAGCCATAGATATAGGTAAGCCAAAATCTTGAATAGGGAATCTCTTTATTATTATATTAGCTTTTCTATATATAGTTGCTAAATACTTCTCTATCTTTAAATCAATATCATCTTTCTCTAATAATATATACACAATACTAATATTGTTCTTTATTAAGAAGTCTGGGTCTGTAGTTAAATCATGAACACCACAGGCGAATAAGGAACCTGACCTAAAACTAAATTGAGATAACATTATTTCTTTCCTTTATTTTTTCTAATAGCACTAAGAACCACTTCAGGAGTATATGGATTGACAGGCATAGTTACTGATACTATAAAATATTCTATCTTCTTTTGAGTAGTATCAACAGCTATAACTATTTTTTTATTTTCTGGAATATCTTTAATATTGACAAATAGCATCTTATTAGAAGAACTCCATTGATATTCTTGGTCTAAGAAGAAAGCTCTTTCAATAAAAGTAGTAGCATATTCTTTAGAATTAAATTGTAATTCAAAATAAGTTGTTTCTGGTTTTTGAGGAGTTTTTGTAGGAGTAAATCCACCTTTATACTTTCTAATGATATTAAGAACTTGGTCAGGAGTAGCAGGATTATCAACAGGGTCATCCCAAGGAGCAATAAAGAAATCGATAGTTTTTGGGTCGGTTCCAACCTCTATTAACATTTTTTTATTTCCTGGTAGTTCTTTGATTTCACTATAAATTTTAGTATCAGTGAACCAGTTATATTGTTTATCTAAATCAAAAGCTTTATAAATAAAATTAGTAGCATCATCTAAATTACTAAACTCTAATACATAGAAAGGTTGAATAGTCTCAGATGCTTTAGGAGTTTTAACTTCTCCTAATAATTCTATAAGATGGTCTATCGTTATAACAATATTATCTAATTCTGAATCAAACTTAGCATAATACTCGATTTTTTTTGCAGAAACATTAATAGTAAGATAAAAGTTTTCAAACGTATTACTAGTAAAAAAAGCACCCTGTGTAGGGTAGTTTCCATCACCAGCCCAAGTAAACCCCTTTACCTCTAAAAATTTTAATAAAGATTGCTTATCATTTAAATCTACAAATACAGCTACTTGAGCATAAGTTGTAGGTTTAGTAGGAGTATTTGATTTGCCCTCTTGTCTACTTAGCAATTTTTTAGCCGTTTCTACTCCATATCCAATACCTAATTCAGGAGTATTATTTTGATAATAATATATTTTTTTAATATCTGGTCTTATTAATAAATAGAAATTAACAGCATTATCATCAGAATATATCAATTCTTTAATAGGTTTACCATTGCCCCATGTATATCCAACATTTAAGTTATCTAAAAATTGTAAAAAATCTTTTTTATATGTTGGGGTTAGATAAACATTAAATGGTTTAAGATTATCTTTAGATTTTCCAGCTAGTGCTGTTAATGTTGTTCTAGCCTCATCTAAACCAATATGTATATTCCCATATTTTACTGAATCATAAGAGTATGCTATAGTTTTCTTATTAGTATCAATAATTAGAAAGAAATTCTTAGATGCATCACTAGCATATACTGAGCTATCTGTAACTTTTGTTCCTGATATCCATACATATCCATCATCTAAGTCTTGAATAAATCGTAAAAATGGTTTTTTATCTTCTTTAGTTAAATAAACAGCAAGTGTTTCTGAATCACTAACTTCTTTAGTATTTTTCTTTTCAAGCTTTTTTAAGTTTTGTAAATGCTTCTTAGCTAATGAGAGTTCTACAGGGTTACCATATTCTTTTTCATCTATTTCATTCATATTACTACTATAAACAAGTTCTCTCCCTTTAGTTTTTATAATTATGAATAGTGGATTATAGGAAGGGACATATGAAGAGGGAGAGTGACTAGAGCCTGACCATTTATAATTCATATCTAATTTCTCTATAAATTGTAAGAATTCTAATTTTTCATCCCCTGATACTAATACTTGGAAATTCTCACCAATATTTTTCTCTTTAGTAATAAACGTCATCTTAGGTTCATCAGAACCACCAACTTTTTTACCTTTCTTATCATAAATAGATTGTGAATAATAATTCTTAGATACATAGGCTACAACATATTTTAATTGTGGTGATACCTTATCAAAGAATTGAGTAATATTAGTAGCATCTCGTTTCCAATCTAATGCAGTTACAATCCAATTCATTGAGTAGTTCTTTGTATATAATTTTACTTTAGTAAAAACAGAACCAGTATTGTGCTGTAAGTCATAAGCGTGGTCAATCCAAATAGTTTTCTGCTCTAAAGATTCTGCTGAAGTTAATTTAACTAAAGCATTAGCTATTTTTCCCCAAGCTTTTCCACCATAAGCAGAGTTCCATTCTAAGTCATTATAAATTTCTCTCATAATAATACCTAAATCAGTATTATCTAATTTCATCTCTTTCTGAGTTTGAAGAACTGAAGCGTAATTCATAGCATAAGTAGAATTACGACTACCTTCATTATCATCACCGGCCAATGCTTTTACTGAACGTCGATTACTAATTTTACTATAAGTAGCATCTTTAGTAAGTTCACCTTGAATACTATTATTATTCTTATAAACGTTATTCTGATAACGCATAATAAACTTAATTGTTTTTTCTGATATATATTTCTCTGGTACTATATCACCATCAGCATCAGTATATCCATCAGGTTGAATCTCTTTTTTATTAACTTGATGGGCTTTTTGAACTTGATATGATAAGTTAGATACTGGATCAAAGACATGTCGTAATTCTGCTGATAATGACCATTTTAATGCTCTTACCATATGTTTAGTTAAATTATTAACACAATCAGAATACGCTTCATCATAAACGAATTTAAGTGTAGGGTCTTCCTCATGTCTAGGTAGAAATCCTATAATAAAATAAAAATCATATAATAGTAACTCTGGGTCTTTAGGAGCAGTATAATTAAATGATTCTATACTCTTTTCTTTTAAAATTATTTTCATTACATTTCCTTACTTGTCAGGAGATAATCCTGTTACTTTCTTACTACCTTCCATAGCCTCTGGTTCATCATCATCGTCATCATCTTCCATTGTATTAGCAATTAGGAATGTCTTAATAGCATCTTTCATTTTCTTTGCTACTTTCTTATTTGAACAGCGTAAAAGAATTACATCATCAATACGGTCTACAGATACCTTATGTAACTTAGCCTCATCCTGAGAGATAAATACTTTCATTGGTGTACTCCTAGTTATATAATTAGTTATAATTAGGGTATGGGTCTATTAAGCAGGATTCTAACTTCGTCAATAGCGGGTTTCATATTATCAAATAACCAATCACCAATTTCTTTAGGAGTATAATAGGTTCCACCTACTAATACTTCCCAAGAGTCGATTAGTTTGTTTAATACTTTTAATTCCTCTGTAGTCATTATTATATCCTTTTAATATATTTGTAGCCTTCAATTAACCAATCAGCATAAATATTACCGTCATCTAATTTACCATACCAACCACAGGAATATGGTGAATTACATTCAACTAAAGTTAAATCATTATCAACAAATCCTATATCCATAGCTCCACAATAATCTTCAGGAATATTAAGGTTATACATAGATAATAACATTTTACAGAAGGATACATCTTCTTTATCTATTTCTGAATACCATCCAATATATTTAATTTCACCATTAGAGATATATAATCTCCATTCATCATCGTCAAATTTAACTACCTCTGAGCAAACATATGGGCCTTTTTTCTTACCCTTGTATGTTCCTGTTGTTATTGTAGCTTTGAACCTCTTGTGCTTATCAGAGGGCTTTACGAAGACACCCTTTTCCATTGGCCAAGTATCCTGATACCAAATATTTCTATTCCAAATAGGTTTCAACCACTCTGGATAATAATCAGGCTTAATAACTTTCCCTAGAACGCCTTCAACCCAATCGATATTTCCTGCTGGAACAAAATCTTTTGAGACTTCTGAAGGTTTACTAAAATACTGAATATTATATTTTTCTGGAAACTTTATACTAGCTACTCGTAATGAAGATTTTTCTTTATCACTTTCACTTCTCTGTAAAGCAAAGGTAGTCATTTTAAATATCCTTTCTTATTAACTAAATTACTTTCAATCTTAATAAATGATTTACAAGATTTTTCTTTACCCTTAAAATCTTTATACTGTTGGTCTATAGGGTCCATAACACATAACTTTCTATAACATTCATCCCGTAATGGACAAAACTCAGTTGTACACATTATTGTCATTGGGCTTGTCCTCTAATAGTATTGATTAAAGATGGAAAAGGTATTTGAATAGCCTCATTAAGTTCTCTATTCATATTATTAGCTCCAACAGTATTCATTGAATGAATAATAATTTGGGTATTAACAACATCAGGATATGTTTCTTTCATCCATTTAATAAATTGATAACCTGTATTAGTTTCTTCAGAATCAACAAAAACTTGATTATCTAAATCATGGTCTAAAAGAATGGAATCAAAAGGATAGAACTCCTTAAACTCAAGTTTAGCTACTTCAACATTATCTGACCATATTATTTTAACTTCTTCTTTAGGAAATATTTTTGGTAGATATCTCCTAAAGGCGTTAATTCTGATTGGGTCATCTTCTAGTATAAATATCTTTTTCATTATTACCCCTTTATAGTTACAGTTACTTCTGTATACCCTTTTCCATAAGAGTTTAATTGTTCTCCAATAAAAAATACAACAGGATGGTCACACTCATGCATAATTTCAAATTTAACATTACCAAAGTTCAAAGAAGTTCTAAATATAAAGTCAGAACGATAAGGAAGAAAACCAAAAGCAAACTCAGGATTTTGGTAAGCATAAGTAGTAGTAGAAACTCCAATATCCCAAATCTTACCGATATTAGCGTTTACTCCTAATTTATTTACATAAGCAGGAAGAAAAGCTAATGTAGAGTATTCATAATTTTGAAAGCTCTGAGTAGTAACAAAATCATCTTGCTGTAAAACAGCACCAAAAGTCAAAAACCAGCTTAAAACTATTATAGGCATATGTGTCACCTCTACAGTTAGTATAACATATATAAATCTAAATGTCAATAGGTTATGATGATAATAATAAGTTACTAATTAGATATATTAAGGAGTATTAAATGGCGAGAGTAGTGGACAGTGAGGACATTGAAACATTCAACAAGATAGATGAGGAAAAGAAAACATTACAAACTAAGGTTTCCCATATTCCTCCTGCTGGTTATGTTCCAATCCAATTATCAACAGAGGGGTCTTTTGGAGTTCCTAAGAAAATTTGGGTAAAGAATTTCAGTACTGAGGATGTTTTATACTTATCTATGGCATCAGATGAATTATTACCAGAGTATTTAATTCCTGTATTAAATGCAAATATTTGGAATCCTGATAATACTATCAATGTTGCTATGTGGACAGAACCACAGATTGTTGAAGTTTTAATCAAGTTTTATGCTAACTTCTTTTCTTCACAGATTACTGATATTAATTTTCCTATCAGTAAAGAAGATATTGAGTTTATTGATAAACCTGAGAATGAGATTATTAAGAAACAATTAGACTCTGGCTGGAAACCTTTGATTAATTTAGATTTAACTAAAATAAACTTTTTTGATTTAAAGAAGAGTCCTGTTAAAGAGTATATTAGAGTTAAGCATAATACTCTAAATGTATTATTTGGAATACCTCGATTCGGAGATACACTATCATTAAAGAAAGTACTAAAAGACAAGTTTTCTGAAACAGATGATAAGTATGAAAAAATGAGAAAGAAAGAAGAAGATTTAACTTCAGAACAAAGATTAGAAATAGAAAAGTATTTCTTAGAAAAGTCTATGTATATAACTACAGTAACTAAGTTTTATTACTTAAAAGAAATTGATGGTAAAGATATTTCCGGTTTATCTTTACTAGAAAAGATTAATACATACCAGTCTGACGCAAGATTAGACGTATTAGTATTAAGATCATATGAAAAAGCATTAGATAAATTGAAGTATGGTATTGACCCTATGGTAGAAGTTATGAATCCGTTTACACAAAAACCATGTTCAAGGAGGTTCGTTTTTCGACCATTTAATTTACTTCAAATTATTCTCGTATCAGAGCCTGATGAATATGATGTTCAATATGAGTAAGCATACTACTAATCCTATTGAATCTTTATTAAAATTACCTATAGGTATTTTAGTAGGCCAATATAAGTTATTAGAAAAAAGTTTTAAAAAAGGTTAACAACAATGTCTAATGGAATGCCTGATGGAACCACTTTTAGTGGTAAAGAAGCTAGTGAGTTATTAAAAGAGTTTAAAACTCTTAATGGCTCTCTAGGACAAATATTAAAAACTCTTAATAAAACAGCTAACGCTGATATGTTTACTAAAAAAGATAATTTAGGAGAAACATTAAAAAGAGAATTTTCTAATTTAGATTCTACATTAAAAGACTCAGGTAAATCAAATCAAGACTATTTAAAAAAAGCAGAAAAAGTATTAGATAATTTTGATAAGTATGCTAAGGCTAATGAGGATTTAAAGAAATTAACTAAAGAAGAATTAACTAAAATAGTTGATTTAGAAAAGAATAGATTAAATGATTATAAAGAATTATTAGCATTACAACGTATTCAAAAAGATATGTTGGAAGGTATGATTGGTAATTCTAATAAATTAGCTTCAGAGAACATTAAGAATTATGATAGAAATAGGTCATTAGGTAAGTCAACACAAGAAGATAAAGAATTAGCTCGTCGTCAATTAAATGATTCTGATAATTTTCTCGGTGAAGCTATTAAACAAACTTTATTAGACTCTAACCCTATTGTTAGAATGCTTGCTACTAAATTTGGAAAGGCTACTTCTTTAGATCAAACTAAAAAAAATAGGGAATTCGCTGATGATAATACTAGAGCAGAGTGGCGAAAAGATGCTAATATGCAACATTATGATGCTAGTAATTCTGCTGATGTTAATGATGCTTTATTTAGGTCAAATCAAGATGGATATAATGAAAATGCTGAAGGTCAAATTAATGACCTAAGAAGTAGATTAAATGGCGGTTCTGGAATAGATAGAGTTTCTGGTATGTTAGATAATTTAAAAGAACCAAAAACAAATGATAACTATAAACGTCAAATTAGAAGAAGTAACGGAACATTAGGCCCTCTAAAGAAAAGTAATATACTACAATTCCCTAAATCTGTATTTGGTGGTGGGAGTTCTTCTGAATATGAGGATTTAGATTCTATTGCTAGTGGAGCGGCAGATAGTAAAAAAGATACAGTTTCATTAACACCTTCAGCTAATGATGTTAAAAGATTATTAGGAGATGCTGGTGCTGGATATTTATACTTAGGGACATTATTAGATAAACTAATAAATAATAATAGTGGAAAAAAATTAGAAGATGAAGTAAAAAAGAGTGATGGTGGTGGAGATGGATTATTAGGATTATTTAAGGGATTAAAAGAATTATTACCTATTCTTAAAACAGTAGCACCAATTTTACTAGCCGCAGGACTAGCTTGGAACGTAGGCGAATCTATTGTAAATAACTCTAAAGATTTAAATAATGCTCAAGCTATAATAGATGGAAAAGACACAGGACTATCTCCTAAAGAAGCTGTACGAGTTTTAGATACTAAATCTAGGCAAGAAACTAATGCTTCTTTTAGTGGTTATGGAAATGATGAGGTTTCCCCCGGAGCATCTGCTTGGAGACATCAGCAATACCTAATTAAAAAATACGGAAAAGAAGGAGCTGTAGCTCTAAAAGGTTTTAATGATACTGTTTATTCAAAAGGGAGTACATGGTTACCAACTAATGATGGTGGATGGGAAGCAACTTTTGCTGATTCTCCTGGTATGAAATTTCATAATGGTGGAGTTGTTACTGTTCAGAATGGAGAAGGCATTTTACCTGTAGACCAAACACAACAAGGGTTAAGTTCAGGAATGTTACAACAGACTCCTTCAGGTGGATTACGATTAAACTCAGAACAAAAGACAGATATGTTATTAGAAAAAATATTAGAAGTATTATCAGGGTCATTATTAACAGCAATGAAAGAGAATAAACCTACTGAAGCTAAAGAGAGTGTTTATTTTAATCCATTACCTAAAATGATACCTTCTTATGGGAGTAATTAAATGCCAGCAAAAAGCCCTGGAATGTATTTAGAGCTTACTTGTGTAGGTTCAACTCCAATTAGTGTTATAGTTCCTTATAGTACAAAATTTGGGTTTTCTTGCTCTCAGAGATGGTTTTACCCATTAAAAGAATTATATGACATGGTTAAAAACACAATATCTACTGTAGGGGGTATTGCTAAAGGTTTTGGAGGAGCAATAGCCACAGGAGTAGCTATAGCTCAAGGTACGGAGCAGATTGTTGTACAAACTTCAAAAATATTTGGGTATCAACTATTTAATGAAGCCTTTCAAGCTAGGGCATGGGAAGGAGAAGAACCTGTTAATTTATCATTAACTTTAGATTTCTTTTTTGGGATGAATGATAATTATTCTGGAAAAACAGAAGTATACGACCCAATTATGTTAGTAATGTCTAAAACTGTTCCTAAAAAATTAACAAAAAAAGGTTCTATGATTTTTTCTCCTGGTCCTATTGGTATTTCTGTTTTCAAAGATTATACGGATTCAGTATTCCAAGACTTAACTTCAATAGCAACAACAAATGTAAAAAACGCTGGGGATAGTGCGACCTATGATGATAGACATGCTGTTAATAGAACATGGTTGATTAATTTAGGGTACTCTAAAGATGGGACTAAAATAGAAAAAAGTATTTTTAAATTAAGCAATTTAATTGTTACTCAATCTGGTTTTAATCTTTCTTCTGAAGTTGATTCTGACGGGTATCCAATTGAAGGGCAATTAACTTTATCAGTTTCTTCTCAAACGCTTATTGTTGAAAGTGATTTTGCTAATCCAATGGAAAATTATCCATCAGATAGAAATATTGCTGGGGGTGGAGGTTTATAATGATAAGTAGATACAATTTTATGTTACCATCAGCAGTAAAAGATACTGATGATGTACAATTCCCTGACCCTCTTTCTCTTAACTATAAAAAAATTATAGAATCAGATGCTTTTAAAGCACCAGCACTACAAGTAGAAATAGATGAGGATTTTAAGTTAAAACCTTATTTACAAGTATATATTTATTATCAGCATATGGGTGATAAGGGACAAGCAGATTGTGATGATATAATTTTAGATATGAATAATATTAAACATACATCATTATTAACAGAAGGAGATTTACTACTATTCCCTGACCCTAATGAGTTTAGTGCTTTTATTAGTAAAACTACAGGATACTAAATTGCAGATAAAATATTACTTAGATTGGTATATTAATGATAAGGATGCTTCTCCATTATTAGCAGGATTGAAGTCATTATCTATGAGTTCATCAATATTATCATTATATCCAGTAGCTTCAATGGTGATACAACTTCCTGCTTCATTAATAGAATCAGGAGAACTATCTGTAGGAGCTAAAATTACTCTTGACTTTTATAAAGATAATGGTAATACTGTTCGTAGAGAATATAAAATATGGAAAATTGCTATGAACTCTTTAGACTCTGCTCGTTCTTTGAGTGGAGTTTATACGATAACATTAATTCATCCTTGGTTCTTTTCCCAAGTTAATATCTCTAAAGCTTATTATGGTAATACCTTTTTAGTATTAAACCAAATTATGTTTGAAGAACACTATAAGGATTTTAATAATATTAGTATCGATATATCTAAAGACTTAATTGCTAAACACTTTAGAACATACCAAACTTCTGGTAGTTTTATTGAGACTAGAATTATGGATAAGTATTATGTTGATAACTCTCCCACATTCATCTATGTTTCTGACCAAAATAACTTTCATGCTCATTCTTTTAAATCAACTCTTATTAAGGACTTTGGAAATAAATTAATAGATACAAGAAGAATTTCTGAGGTAGCAAAGACACTACAAGATTCTGCTGATAAGGATAGATTATTACAGCCTACTAATATTTCTTATTCATTAAATGCTTCTGGGAATATTTGGAATATGTTTTTAAATAAATCTACTTTTCTTTATACTACTCACGATGTTAAAGCTCCTGTATCTCTAGCTTCTGAGGATGCTAGTTATTTCTCTTCAGGATTTTTTCCTATATCAGCTAGTATAAAAAATATTAAAAATCCATTATCTGTATATATTGATGATTCAGAGTCAAACTCTTTTAATTCTTATTCTAAATTTTTATATAAGCAACGGGATTTAATTTTAGACCAAATCTTTTCTTTCGCTTGTACTGCTAATCTTACTATAGAAGTAGGAGAACCAATATCATTATCACTAAAACAGCTTGAGGATAAAGATATGAAGAGTTCAGATACTGATTCTATTTTTAGCTCTAATTATTTAATAGTATCATTAGAGCATACCTATAGAAATTCTATAATGACAACAACAGCAACTATAGCTAAAGATGCAGTAACTCCTTTAAATGTACCTATAGCTAAGACCTCTTCAGGGTTTCTTTCTTAAATAAGTTTCTAAAGAAATTATCCCCTTCCTTTTTTGGTTCATTAATTTGTTTAATTAAGTTTTGAACATTATCAAATGTAGGTAATTCAAACCCCATTGAAACTAATGATTGGAACTCTGAGGATAGTTGAACTTGACTTTGCTCATCCTGAGAAGAATACTCCTTATTATACATAGCTTTCTTAAACTCTATTCCTAATGAGTTCTTATATTTATTAGTATCTTCATCTTCAATTTTCTGTACTAAATGAATAAGATTTTCATCTATTGTATTCCACATATAAAACGAGTAAGTTCTAGTTGCATCAAATATCTTAGGATAGAGCTTTCCACTATTAATAGATAAAGCTAACTTTAAAAAAGTATCTGTAGATGTTATTTGCTTTGTAGTTTTACCGTCTACCCAATAGGTTACTTTTCCTCTGCCAGGGTTAGCTTGGAATACTACATAAAAGAAAGAAATTATATTGTCCATTTTATCTCCATTACTAATTAGTTTTTTACTTTGTGATAGCCAAAATGGATTATTTGGTATATACTTACTATGGAGGAATCAATGAACCTATCAATATCTCTACGTCCTATTAAGTTTAAAGATGTATTTAATCAACCGTCTGTTATAAAGGAGATGTCAAAAAGAGCTAAGGAGAACAACTGGCCTAATGCCATGTTATTAAGAGGAAAAACAGGCTGTGGTAAAACAACAGTAGGACAGATTATTGCTATGACAATAAACTGCATTAATCTAAATCAAGATAATGAACCTTGTGGAGAATGCCCATCATGTAAATCTATTATAGAAGAACGATTTGATAGAGATACTATTGTTTTAGATGGTGGTTCTATTGGACAAAAAACTGATGTAGTAGAATTCTGTAATATTGCTGATATTAGTCCTATGTATGATAAAAAGAGAATTATGATTATAGAGGAATCAGACCAATTATCTACTTCGGCTAAAAATGCTTTACACAAGATGTTAGAAAAGCCCCGTAATCATGTTCATTTTATTTTACTCTCAATGGAATCAGATGGATTACCTCCTTCTATAAAAAATAGGTGTCAGACTTTTACCTTTAAACCTTTCTCTGCTACAGAAATAGCTTTCGGATTAAAATCTATAATGGAAAAGACAGGAGCTTGGATTGACCCATATATTCCTGATTCATTTAAGACTGAAGGGTTGTTCACTATTGCTCAAGCGTCATTAGGTTCATTTAGAGAAGCTATCCAATCTTATGAAAAATGCATAGTAGGGGAGTATTATACTAAAAAAGATATATCAGATAATTTAAATATTATTGATTCAACATCATTAAATGAATTATTAAAGTACCTATTAGATATAGATACTAGGTTCTTTGCATTATTTAATTCTTACGATTACAAAGAGTTCTTTAGACTAGGATATAATTCTGTTGTTAATGCTTTAGTATACTCTGCATCAAAATATATTGACCCTAATAATGAATACTTCCAAGATATTGTTAAAGGAATTTCTACTCATCCTAATCTAAGTAGAGTTTTAATGCTATTTGATTCAATTACATTAGCTTCTCCTAATTATCTATCTAAACAGGTTATGTTAGGAAAGTTTGCTAATTATTTTATTACTCATAATTCAAATAGAACCCAATCTAATCCTGAAGTAATAAAGACTCAAGATAAAGGAGCATTAGATACTATTCAAGCTCGTTTAGATTTAGAAGCGCAAGTTCGTGCAGTATCTACTAAGAATGTTGAAGTAACTGAATTAGGCCCATCTGCTAATTCTAAAGCTTCACGAACGCCAATTGTTACGAGGTTATAATTGGAAATTAATGCTAATGATATTTTAATAGGAGTCTTAACTCAAGGCTCCTTTCTACAAGTGAATAAGAAATTACTTATATTTACTAACTGTGACGCTGATGCTATTTTAGTTTTTACGGAATTACTATCTGAGTTTAATTATATTAAAGAAAATTATAAGATAGATTCAGATGGTTATTTTTTCTGTACTATTGATTTTTTAGAATCCCAAATAGGATTAAACTATTATAAACAAAAATCAGCAATAACTCGGTTAGAGAAATATGGGTTTATTTCTACTAAGAATAAAGGATTACCTAGAAAGCGTTATATTAAGATTAATGCTCAAAAGGTATTAGAAATTATTGGTGCTAATAAAGTTATTAAGAAGGAACCTAAATTAAACAAAGATGAGTTTTACTCTAAGCTTAATGAAACTTTAATCATAGGTTCACTACAAGATTTTAGAAAGGTTACTGATAATATGACAGACCCCTTAGTATTTAGTATTTATTATTGGACAAAACTGTATAATAATTTTACTCAAAAATACTTTCAATGGAATTCTAAAACTGTTGGTATATTTAGAACATGGGTAGCACAGAAATTAAAATCTGGTCCTATAGATTATTCTGTTTTTAAGGATTTCTTTATTAAACATCTTATGGCTAATAAGCCTTTTGAAGGGATAATTCAGGATTTCTTTTTCTGGTCAAAAGACCAATCAGTAAAACCGCATTCAGAGCGTGAAGAAAATTATTCAGAATTATTAAAGGAGATAGAATGAGCAGTAAATTAGATGCTATTACTAGTAAATTAAAAAAGGATTATGGACTAGCAATAGCCAATGTTAATGAATCAGGAGTAGTTCATTTTACTGTTACTGATTCTCCTAATATCAATTATATATTTGGTGGAGGAATTCCTAGAGGTCGTATTATGACTCTGTTCGGACCTGAGTCTGCTGGTAAAACAGTTATAGCAAATTATCTAGGTGCTCAAATTCAAAGACAAAAGGAATACCCTAATGTAGTTTTGTTTGTTGATATGGAGCATACCTTTGAAAAGAAATATGCTGAAACTGTTGGATTAGATACTTCCAATGATAAGTTTATTTTTATTCATCCTAAGCATGGTGAAGAAGGTTTTGAAATTGTTAAAGCATATACAGAGACTGGTGAAATTGGTATGGTTATTTGGGATTCTGTAGCGGCAACACCATCATCTAAATCATTAGGAAAGGATATTGGCTCTGCAACATACGGTGGAACTGCTTCTGTTATGGCAGAAGGATTAAAAGCTGTTAATCCTATTCTATCTCGTTATGGAGTTGCTTCTGTTTTCTTAAATCAAGTTAGAGCTAAGATTGGAGGAATGCCTGGATACGGACCACAAGAGAATACTAAAGTTGGTGGATATGCACTACCCTTTTATTCATCTTGGATAGCTAGAGTTTCTAATGGTGAAGATACTATTGATGGTAATGAAACTATTGGTAAACAGATTAAAGTTACTAATAAGAAATCCAAAGTAGGAATCCCTAAGCGTTCTATTATGCTAGACCTAAATTATCAGTCAGGCTTTAACCCAGATATGGAGTATATTGATTTTATTGTTAATTTAGGATATGTTAAAAAAGCAGGAGCTTGGTTCTCTTCAGATGAATATGAGTTAAAGGTTCAAGGTCGTAATGGTTTACTTAATACATTAAAAGCTAAACCAACATTATTTGATGAACTAAAGATTAAGATTAATGAATCTTTTTCTAAAGGAACTATATTAGATAATCCTAATGCAGAATCAGATGATGATGACCATCTAGCTAAGATATTAGATGAAGTAGAAGCAGACGAATAATTGATTAAAAGCCAGTAGTCATATACTGGCTTATTTTTATAGGAGATATTATGTTAGGAGATTCAACTACAATTGATACGTTTGCTCAATATAAACAAACTGAAGAAGAGAAGTTCTTTGAGTTCGTTAATACAAATATTGATAAATTAACTTCATATACTCAAATGAAGGGGAAGGAATTAAAGTTCTCTGAAGTTAATGACTTCTTAATGAGTTATCAACATGTGAGATTAACATTGATAGGATTAAGTACCTTTACTCAAAACGAATTAGATAAAGAACAAGAAGCTTTTGATGAATGGTATGCAGATAGATATATATTAATAAGAGCTAGGGAGAATAGGTCAGATTTAGCGGCACAGAAATGGCTATCAGGAAAAGAAATTGAGATGATGGTTAGACATGAGAATAAAGTTGAATATATTGAAAAGAAAGCTAATTTAACAGTATTATTAAGGAAGGTAGAGTTCATTCATAAGATGGAAAGGTCATGGGAATCACAGCAATTCATTTTAAGCACTCTTTCTAATAACATTCAATCAGAGGTTTCAATTAACTTCAAAAGTAACTAATTATTTAAGAGGTTACTAATGGAAGAAACTAAAGATAAAAAAGTTGAGTTAAAAAATATTAAAGAACATAAGGTTCCACTCCCTGCTGATAAAGTAATTGAGTTTATTGAAAAGATGTTTGAAACTGAAATTATTAGTAAAGGCATGTAAATGACTGAATACAGACTATGTAGAGCTAAAATAGAATCTTCTCGTTTAGCTTTAGATGTTAATAGATACTTATGTAGAATTATTCCTGATATGGAAGATATTACAGAAACAGAATTACTCCCTGATTACCCTTTTTTCTTAAAAACAAAACAAGAAATATTAACAGTATCAGATATTGTTTGGTGTTTAGTTTCTGATGATTTTCAATTAGGGTATATATTAGGATTGTGTGAAAATCCTTTAGGTAGACCTGTTACTGATATTCTTACTGAAATAAATAAAATAGAAGCTGAATTTAACTTACCAATTTCAGAGTTTTCTGATATTAATTTTTCTATTGAAGGTAGAGTGTACTTAGACTTCTCTAATAAGAAAACTTTAATAAATGGAAGATTAAATTATGCAGGGTCATTGGTTGTATATTCATCTGATGGTAGTATTTTTTTAAAGGCATTATCATCACAGTTTAGTATGAATAAAGATGGAACAAACTCCTTTACTTCTAAGAAGGAAACTCATACGGTAGATGGAGATTATACAATTGAAGCAATAAAATCTACAGAAAATATTGTTCAGAAAGTTGAGAATGTAACTTATAATAAAATAGAGAAAGTTGGTGGAATTAAATCTGTATCTGTATTAGGCTCTTATGAAGAAGCATTTGTTAAAGACGCTTCTTCTACATTCTTATCTAAAAAGAAAGAGACTATTGGTCAAGGTGAGGAAAAGACTATTGTATTAGGTGGAGCTATGACAACAGTTATGGCGGGGGATTATACTGTATCTGTAGGTATTGGTTCTATTAATTTAACTTCAGGTGCTGGTGTGAATATAAATGCTGGGCCTACAGGTTTAAATATATTATCTGCTGGTCCTATTAATATAAATGGACCTATTGTTACAATATCTACAGGAATGTTAACTCTTTCTGCTCCTATGATGAAAACAGGAATAGGAGTGGCTTCTGGTGCTCCTGGTCCTTTCTGTGCTATTCCCGTTTGTCCTATTACAGGTTTACCTCATACTGGTAATTCTTTTAATGGGAGTCCATAATGTCTTTAGATTATAACTTATTAGCATCAGAAATTGTTAATGCAATTGCTCCTAGAGATTTAGATAATAACTCTAGGGAACAGATGACAACAGCTTGGAGAAAAATATCAAAAACAATAATTGAGCATATACAAAGAAATGCGGAAGTATCAGTATCAGCAAGAGTTATTACTACTAATGACCCTGATACAGGAGCTATTACAGATATCTCTATTACAGAAGAACAGACTACAATTTATGATGGAAATGGTGACCCTGCTCCTGCTACTTTCTCACATTTAAGAGGGGGAATATCATAATGATAAAAGTAACAAATACTTCTTTATCAATAATTACTGAAGAAGAATTAGAAATATGTAAAAAAAGTATTACAGAAAAAATAAAATCCGAAGAGAATCAATATCTTCAGGATATGGAGAATCTAATAAATGTCCTTAAAGCAAAACTCAGTAAGAAGTAATACTATTGGATTTGTTGATACCTCAGAATTAACTGGTTTTGTTGATGCAATCCAAGATGCTACTATAACATTATCAAAAGTAAAAAATGTATTAGAAACAACTAAAAAGATTGTTTCTCCTTTTTTATCCTTTGCTCAAACTGACCCAATATCAACTTTATTAAAAGAGATATTAAAAACAGTTAATGACACTATTAATTCAATGCTTTCAACAGGAGCATCTTTTATATTTATTTCTCCATTAAATGCTCCTAAAAAAAGATATTTAGAATTTAAGGTAGATATAAAAAACATTAATAATTTTGTTACCGGAACTAAGAATGTTATTAACAACTTTAATAAGTATTTTCTTTTAAGTAATGATGAGCTAAAATCAGAATTATTAAGATTAACAAAAAAAACAGATTCAGAAAAGTATACAGATGATGTAAGAAGAATTACTGCTGAAATAGCTAGAAGAAAAACTTTAAATTATGATAAAGTATTTACTGATACTATGTCAATAAAGATACCAAAATTATCATCTAAAGAAGCTTTGACTGATTTAATTAACTCCTTTAGTAATTCCCAAGATTCATTACGCCCAACATGGAATGATTTAACATGTACAGGAGGTTTAGGAATTTTAATATGTGCGGAAAGTCAAGTTCAGCTTATAGAAAATTTATCATTCATAAATGATATATTTAAGTTTGCTGATATTCATAAAGCATTTACAGATACTAAAGATTCTATAGATAAATACATTACTACTGCTAATGAAATGATTAAAAATAATGAAGAAACAACAAACCAAACTCAATTAATGTTAAATATACAAGGTAAAACAGAAAGTAAAGATTTACTATTACAGCACATATATGCTATTAGAAATAATATGGCATCAATAATTCCTATGGATGATACTTCAGCGACATGGACAAAGTTCAGTTTAGACATACTACCTTACATCAAAGACTTAAAAGAGTTTTTAGATAAGTTAAGTGAGTATATGATATCAGCTACTGCTACTGCTGAGGACATTCTTACTTCTATTATATCTGCGTTCTTAAACAAACTAGATTCATTAATAAAATTGATTTCAGATGCAATAGCACTATTAAATAAGTTAGCTAATCTAAAATTAGGGGTAGCCGCTACTTCCTTTATTATAGAGCCTAGTGAACAAAGTAGAGGAGTATCTTACTTAACATCCTCACTAAGAGAATTATCTGATTTCTCTGGTAGTTTATTTAATCCTCTTATTAATAAAAATGTTACAGAAGACTCAGTAGAATTATTAAAAACATCTCAATTCTCAATATTATTATTTTTGGGTGTTGGGTTTACTTCTAAGGATGCTGTTCAAGCAGAATTAAATAGACTATTAAAATTATTTAATATTACTTTTGATACTCTTGCTTCTTTAACAACGGCAGGGCAAAAACAATTAGAGCAATCATATACTACAAATAACTCTATGTCTATTCAAGTTCTCCCTGATTACCAAGATACAAATCAGGTTATTAGTAGTAGTACAGTTTCTTTCAAAGTAAGTTTGAGTCCTGCTATTGACTCATACTCATATAAATTGGTTTCTGTATCCTCAGATAAATATAATAAATCACCATTAGCTAAATCAGGACAAAATACTTCTTATTTAGATATAGTATGTACAGGTCTACCAGATTTAACTACTTTTAATTTGTATATATATGGCTATTCTTCTTCATTAAAAACATCGGTAACTAAGAATTGTTATTTTTCTACAGATTTCAGTTTAGCTAAAATTACTAAGTCAAGTTCAGGAATATCATCAACTTCATCAGGAGTTCAGTTAGGGTCTACCGAAAATACATTTATTAATAATTCTAATACTCAATATACTGTTGAACAAAAATCTATATTAGGAACAATAAACACTTCTTTATTCCCTGGTGGTTCAGTAACATTACCTACGATACCTTCAGGAGATATGATAACTAGAATAATTAATTCTAATGGTAAATACTTACTTACTTCTAGTAAATCTTATTTAAAATATTCAACATTAAGTGATTTAGCTCTGAAGGATAGAAAAATATTTATAAAGTCAGAGCCTTATCCAATATTATTTCCTATATCCATAGCTAAAGCAATTTCTATTTATTCTAATTTATCATGGGATACATACAACTTACCTGAAGTTATTGAATTATCATCAGGAGTGTATCCTTGTCAATTAAATATTACTGGTAACTGGTCATCTATATTTAATTTAGAAGTAATATTAAGTACTGACCCAAAAGACTTCTGTTTAGACTTATTCACCCCTACAACGACTAATTAAATAGAGGATACTAATGAAATTACGATTATTATATGAAGGTAAAAAACAAGCATTAGCTATACTAAAAGATGAAGAATTAGTAAATAGAATTTTAGCTATTGACCCTACTAAGACTAAGAAATATTCAGAATTAATTGCTCGTATTCTAAAACCAAAAATACAAAATTTTTATAAGAGGGGCATAGATTCAGCTACAATGGTATCTACAAATTTAGAATCATTTAAAACTTTAGTACCATTAATCAAACAAGCTGAATCAGAACACAAGTCTATTGATTTATCTCAAATAAACGATTTATTAGTATTAGAATCTGTTTTAGAAAAAGCAGTAAATAGAAGTAAAGGTTCTTTAATAGCAACAGGAATTAAAGGATTAACTCGTGGTGATGATTATGAAATAATTTATAATAATCCAATTATTTATGCTATTATTCCGTTTAATTTCAAATCTTCTAAACTGTTAGCATCAGAGTATGTTGGTAATTGTAGAGGTAAATGGTGTATAGCTTACGATGGTGATGATGATAGTTATTGGAAAACACATACTCAACAAAAAGGACAAGCTCCTGTTTATATGATACCTAAGAATGAGGATGAATATAAATATGCCTATATGTTCCATGAGGATTCTAATGAGTATGATATTTGGGATGAAGAAGATAACTTAATGACAAATGCTACAAAACCTATTATAACTAATGACTTAGGAATTTCAGAGACTGATTTTAATATGATTAGGGATAAAGCATTACAATTAGCTGTAGATAATATTGATAGTTTTGCTAAAGGTGAGCAAGAACCTAGTTATACAAAATTATTTAATATTAATTTTGAATTAACTAAATTTAAGTTTAATGGAACTTTAGAAATAACTACTGAAGTATATTACCCTGATGAAGACGATTATGGTGACCCAGAAACTGAGCAATATGAAGAATGTGAAGGTACTGTTAATTATGGTCCTGATTACTTTACTAATGGAATGGAAGGATTTGCTCTATTAAAATCTATATATGAAGAATATAAAGATTTAGAAACTCTTACCGATATTACTGATAATAGTGTAATTATAGATTATGGAACAGATAGTACATTTGGTGCTTTATATGAAGAAATGAGTGGTCTTCATTATGATGATAGTAACGATAATACTAGTTATCAATATATTATTAAAGTATTAAAAAATAATGATGTTTCTGTATTAGTCATATTATCACAAGAAGAGAACTCTCCTGATGAGGATGAAAAGGAACCTATGTATAGAGCCTTACGACAAATGTATGGAGAATTAGATTCCTTTAATGGGTATTCTCAAGAGGTAGGATATTATACTATTTTCTCCTCAAAGAAAAATACTTCAAATCTTTTAGATGGTGTTAAATCTATTCCTAACCTTTATAGAAAATTAACTTCTGAAGAATGGTATCGAGATGATACTGAAGAAGCTAAATATGGACAACAATTTATTAGAACTCCTTTTAAGAAAGATGAAAATAAAAAGAAATATAAATTATTAAGGATATAATAATATGAATGAAAAAGACGGTGGAAAATATTCAGAGATGTCAGTAAGAGATTTTTATATTTCTCAAGTAATGATAGGATTATACTCCTCTGAGTTTTATAAAAATAAGAATTTCGCTACATTAGCTAGAATAGCTAGTATTCAAGCTGACGCTATGTTATCTCGTAGACATAATAAACCTAATGGGAAATAATTATGATAAAAACATTTTCTTCATCAAAATCCTATGTAAATAGGGAAAACAATTTTAAAGGTCCACATACAGGTGATGTTCTATTAAAAGAATTTGATATTCATTATGAAAGTGATACTCTTGGAAGTAGTGAAGAATACGAAAAATAGTAATTACTAATTAATTAAGGAGATATAAAAAATATGGCTATTACCTCAGATTTTAGCATCGCAACTAACGGTGATATTAGATATATAGGCGCGGATCATGGAATTACTGGCGCTGGTTATTATACAGTAATTGAGTTCCATAGATGGTTACAAGACTTAGCTGATGAGGCTTCTTCTGCTGGTGATGACTACATGGATATTACAAAAGCAACACCTTCTGACCGTTCAACTGATAACATCATTACATTATTAGGAACTTATAATTTAGATGATACTTCTGCTGAATATCTTTATGGTGGTTCTATTATACAAGCTTCTGGCGCTACCATTTATGATGGTATTTTAGTTTACGCTAATCCTAATATGGATATGCAGATACAGCAAGAAGGTGCTATTATAGTTAATGACTTTTGGAATTCTATTCCATTCGGTACAGGACTTATTGGATTAAATCCTGATGCCGCTAATGGTATATCTCATAGATTTATGTTGAAGGTCCGTACTGGTGGTACTGACATTGATGGTCGTCGTATTGTTTGTCAAACTCGTGTATGGGGAAAAACATTCGGTGAATTTAAAATCAATGGAACTTCTCGTGGTAATAACGTAGCCGCTTTAACATATGCTGATGACTTAAATAATATTACAGCTTCAGCAACAGTAGCAACTTGGGCGTCTGTTACTAATCAAGAAGGATATAGGTCAATAGACGTAAACAATGATACTGTTGTTGAAAATTATTATTCTGAATGGAATAAAGATACTTATTCCATAAATCAATTTTATGAAAGAATTAAGTATTTACAAAGAGTTGGAACAGCAGAAACTTTATATGGATTAAATGGTGAAGTATTTCGTGGTATTACTCATGAGTTAAATTTAACCACTCCTCGTTCAGGAACTCTTCCTAATGTTGTTGCTATTTCATGGTCAGGTGGAACAGGACAAATGTTAGCAGTAAACTCAACTACCGCCGCAACAAAAATGTGGATACAATTACTAACAGGTGTTGCTCCTACCACTGGACAATTAATTACCGCAACTGGTGGTATGACAGTAACTACAACAGGTGCCGCAATTGAACGTGTATTATCATTCCCTGCTTGTGGTACTTCTACTGGTTCAGCTTTAATTGGTTCTTATGGTTTTGGTATTGAAAAACTTGATTTAGCAAATACTGATAAAGTATTCGATTTAACAAATACTGTTAGACAAGCTCCTAACTATGTAACATTTACCGTCGGTAACTTAGTTAATGGTGATAGAGTATTAGTTGCTCCTGCTACTCTTGATGTCTTTGACCCTACTCAAATGACATTAAATGGCGCTCTTTCTGGTGTAGCTGTAACATTAGTTGTAGTGAACGGTGCTATTCCTTCTGATACTCCTGCTACAGGTAATATTAGAATTTTAAGAACTTCTGGTTTTTATACACAACATCCTTATTCTGCATGGACAGGAAGTACATTTACGATTACTTCTCATAACTTTTCTACAGACAGTGCTCCTAATGGAACAAACGTATTCGTATCTTATATAGATGGAGTAGCATCTGGTGCAACAATGACATTTACTTCAATTTATTCTGCTGATAGAAACTTATTTATTCGTGTAAGAAATGGAACAGGAAGCCCTCCTATAAAAACTTACGAGTCTCCTGGTACATTAGGAAGCGCGGGCGGGTCGGCCTCTACGTCGAGAATTAGTGACCAGTAGGAAATTAGGTATATTTATTAAAATTACTATATAAGTATACCTAATAATAAGGAAGTTGAATGGCTACTCAGACAATAAGCAAGAAAGTATCACTAACTGGTGGTGTTACTACCATAAATCTCAATACTGTCACAGTAGCTTCTACAATAGCAATATTTGTAGGGGCTGTATTAGAACATGCTAATATTCCTGCTGGAACTACTGTTTCTTCAATAACTTCATTTACTACATTTACAATGTCTGCAAACGCTTCAGCAACAGGTTCCTCTCTAACCATTGTAGCATTGAATCCTGATGAAGTAAATATTGATGATATTGCTTTATATGGTGCGGCAACTGTTATCCAAAAATGGTCTAGTGCTGATACTCTTACGATAAACGATAATATTATTGTAAATGTAAATACAGACCAAGATAAGTTTTGGAAAACAATAACCATAA
>JFJP01037146.1_pt1 | contig 100160 bp, 136 predicted proteins | sample 431651 | NCBI WGS metagenome assembly JFJP01 (sample SAMN02602958, study PRJNA72255) | Microbial mat metagenome, whole genome shotgun sequencing project. | biome: fresh water; feature: sink hole; material: water; isolation source: purple microbial (photo- and chemosynthetic) mats found in...
TGAATACATCGGATTCCTTCTCAGGTTGCTGAGATGCGATATTTTCAAGCCACCAATCCATACGATTGATAATCATTACAGTACGAAGCACAGTCCAGACATCTTTCGGGAGTTCCGTGCGGTACAGAGGCTCCTTCTTTATTTCCTTCTTGATAACAAAGATATCAACCTTGAGAACAGTGAGGACTGCATCTCTCATGAATTTAATAATTTCCCACTGTGAGAACTGAACGGTTGTTCTCTGTGATATTGCACCCATCATTGCGGCAATATCACGCATGTTGCTTTCAATGGCGTGAGATGCGGCTTTAAGCGGTTCTGTTTCTTGCTCAACTTCTTCAGCGTTGAGAATTTCTTTTACTTCAGAGATATGATAGCGGAAGGAATCACAACCCTCGCAGTTCAAGCACTGTCTTCCTTTGCAAGGCATTCCATCTTCAAAAGGGGGAAGCGCCTTGATATCTGAAAGATAGGAATCAACCTTGTCTTTCTTTGATCCAGGAACACGCAGTTTTCCAGCCTTGATAAGGATCTGGAATGCATCATTTATATTTTTCTTTTTTAGTTCTGGATTCGGAAGCTCGGCGTCTTGCATGGTTTATCTCCTTAGTGGTCTTATACCTAAAAAAACAAGCCCCTGACTATGATAGTCAGGGGCTTGAACTTTTCCACTTAAGGAAGAGTTTAAATCAAACAGCAGCAGGCTCGTCATAGGCGATGTCAAGACCGCCATTCTTAGCCTTGCCAGCCTCGACCTTAACGGCATCGCCGCTGAAGTCGAACTTGCTTGCGCCAGTGGACTTCTGACGAACAGCCTTGATCTTGCGGCTCAGACCACGGACTTCGAAGCTCAGATCCTTGTTTTCGGGCTTCTGAGTCTCCTTGGTCGCGTGAGAGAGCTTGGCGATCAGTTCAGCGGGTTCCGCCATAACATAGGTGCCATCGCTGAACAACACCACGAAAGTGTTGAAGTTCTTGGGCTGCGGGGCCTTACGAGCCTTACGAGCCTTAGCGGGAGCGGTAGCAGATGCATCAGCCATGGTTATATTCCTTAACCGGGTTTGTTGATAGCAGTGGCGGGTTTGGTTTGGTTTGCCACTGCGATAGATATATTAAAGATTATGAGCGAATCGTCAAGAGTAAATCTTTTGGGGACCATTGACTGCCTTCAAAGACTTTGTACCAGAATAATATATTTTTTTTCTTTTTAGGGTTGACTAGGAACCAGTTTAGAATATTATAGAACATAAGTCAAGGGGTTAACCTTATGGGTCTTGCTGGAATTATCTTCGATATCTACGACGATGCAAACTACTCCGTCCTACGGGAAGGTGGTGAGAAGATTGCTTCGTGCAGCTTTGAGTCTTCAGAAAAGCTTTCTAAGCTTTCTGATTCAGCTTTCGCTGTAATCATCAAGACAGCGGAGGGTGATATACTAAGAAAGTATCCCCGACATACTCCTGACTCTATAAAGGTTTCGGCCTTCTACTTGAATAAAGTAAAGAACACTCTGCCTGAAAACATCAAAGTAGCTGCAATAGATGGATTAGTAAACAAAAAGACGAACTACGTAGATATGACAAAAGAACCCGTAGCTATATCTAAGACTGCAAATTATGGACTAACTATTAATGGAAAGTCATACTTCCCATTAGATACGAAAGAACAAGTCAAAACAGCAGTTGCAACATTTAAATTAACTTGCGATAAGCTTATACCAAGTGAACGCTACGAACTAGCTCAAAATATTATTAAAGTTGCTAGTGTTCATAATGTGGAACTAAACAACGATATTCATAAGTATTCATTAACTGAAGTTAGTAAGCTCGCTTGGCTACAAGGTGTAAAAGCCCGTCAGTCTGAATGTCTCGATAAAGAAAAGATTGCAGCACTCAAGGCGTACAAGCCAGAGTCAACTAAAAATGCCTTGTCTTTTCTCGCTGAGTTTGATAAAAATGCAGGGTTAACCAATAAGGTTCCAGATATCTACACATCAGTCTTTGCTGACGTTATGAAGATAGCTGGGTTAAAGGTTGCTTCAAAGAGTGATAAGATTAAATCAATTTCGGTTGATCTTATCAAAGAAGCTTACGGAAAGGAATTTGCAGACGGATGGGCTTCTGATCCTGTAGCGGTGTATGAATCAATGCCCGTTCCAGTGAAAGAAGAGTTAGATGCAAGATTCCTTAAATAATGAAGAAAGAATTCAGCAGGATAAAAAGAGAGCAATTAAGTTAGCTTTAAGTCTTCCTGCTGGACATATAACCTCAAAGACGCCGGTTGCTTTAGCAATCGCTGCTGCTTTAAAAAATCGCCCTTATAAAGAAGAGATTAAATCTGGTTCCGTAAGCTTAGATAATCTCTCTCCAATTGATCTTCATGGAACATTAGGTTCCATTCATCCTGATTGGTATACATGGCTTCCAGAAACTATCTGGAATGAGTTTCCATGTAATAAGAATACAAAAGAAAAAATCAGAGCAGTTCAGACTGTAATTACGACTCCAGATACGCAATTTGATGTAGATGCATTCAGTCACATACTAGAAGCCTTCAATGGACATATTCCAGACTGGTCCATCTTACATCCATTACCTTGCGAAGAGATTGTATATGGATGGAATCAATTAAAGTTAATCAGAAAAGATTTTGAGCTTTGGCCTGATGTTATCAATTACATTAAGGCATGCATGATGGAAGATGGAGTTGTATATTTACCTTGGCTGGACATTGAGTTCACAAATGGAGTTGAATTCCCTCTAACAAACCTTAAGATTGTTTGGGACAAACTTAAGGATGCTACTTTGAAGATCAACATTGAAGATCCTTTGCATGTTCAGATTGCGAACTTGCAAGACATTGCTGCTTACCTTAAGGCAATGCCATGAGTGCATATGGATGCATCTATCTATTAACTAGTCCATCTGGCAAACATTATGTTGGTCAGACGATAGAGGATTTTGAATCGTATTTTCATACACAATATGTAGTTAGAAAAGGTTCTTGCAGAACCGCTCTATTCAATGCTATTAATAAGTACGGCATAGAAAATTTTACCAAGCAAGTTATCATAACTTGCATGACTAAAGAATCTTTGGATCAGGCTGAGATAGATTCAATTAAAGAATACAATTCAATTGAGAATGGTTACAATATAAGAGAAGGAGGATCACATGGTAAGCATGCTCCGACTTCAAAGGTTTTCTCTGAAGAATATAGACAAAATATGAGTGAGATGATGAAGGGTAGAGTGTTTACGGAAGAGCATAAGCTTAAAATTAGCAATACATTAAAAAACAATAAAATTGTTATTGAACAAATAACTAAACTAGGAAAATCCAATTCTGGAAAAGTCATTTCAGAAGAACAAAGATTACAAATTAGTAATACGCTAAAAGGAAATCAGAACGCATTTGGAAATAAATGGACAGAAGAGGCAAAGACTGCTTTTTCTAAGAAAAAAGAAGTTTATAACTATATTATAAAAGATCCAGACGGGAAAGAGCATCATTGCTCTAATCTAAAAAAGTTTTGTAGGGAGAATAATCTTCCGAAATCTAATCTTGTTATGGGAAAATATAAGGGTTGGATTCTCCTTTCTAAGATCATGTTAGATAAAGGAGAAGTTGTATGAGTGCGTCTACTGAGTTCGTTGCCAACTATAGTCGTAAAAATATCGCATATCCAAGCCCCTTTTTCGACATAGGGCAGAAATATATACCTCGTAGCGTAAAAGAGGTATTCCGCTGGACAAAATACCATTATGTTTCATCGAGTATTATATACCCGATTGTAAACAAGATGTGCGAATACCCGATGACAGGGTTAACGTACAGCATAGAGTCTGAGACTTGGAAGAAAACTCTTGAAGATGTATTAGATATTAGATCGTTTTTAATTTCTGTTCATCAGAGCGTATTCGTTTATGGAAACGCATTCGTTCTTATGAACTATCCGTTTGTAAGATATTTAATAACTCCATCTGGTAAGCGTATTAAAGCTGCTGAGATTGATTATAAAATAAAGTTCGAAAATAAGAAGTGGTTCTTCTACGGGAGAGATCCCGAAACGAAGATGGAATGCAAATTTAAAGTCCAAGATATCTTCGTTGCTAATAAGAATATGGTTAAGTTGGTCATGATTGACCCGCTTAACGTAGATATCGATTATAACTCATTTACTGGTGATGCGTACTATAAGTACAGTATTCCAGCAGATGAGAAGCGTAAGATTCACGCTAACGCTAAAGTTTATCTCGATTCTACCCCTCAGATCATCTTTGATTCAATTGCTTCCAATAAAGCAATCCTCATGGATGAGAATCACTTCTTCCACTTCAAGCGTCCAACGATTGCTGGACTCTGGCCTGGATGGGGAACGCCTGGACTTGTTCCAGTTCTGAAAGACATTCATTACTTCAGCGTTCTCAGGAAAGCTAATGAAGCATTAGCTCTTCAGAGAATCGTTCCGCTGATGGTTCTCTTCCCGAATGCAAACGCTGATGTTACACCATTTAAGTCTTTAAACCTTTCAGATTGGAAACGTAAGGTCGAAGAAGAGTTAATGAAGTGGCGTCGTGATCCGAATTACATTCCGGTCATGCCAGTTCCAATTGGACAAGAGCTTTTAGGTGGTGATGCTAAAGGCTTGATGGTAACTCAAGAGATGGAATTCATTGCTCGCGGAATTGCGGCTGCAATTGGAGTTCCGTTAGAGTTTATTCAAGGTGGACTATCTTGGTCAGGTTCATCTGTAAGCTTACGTATCTTAGAAAATACATTTATTAAGCAACGTGAAGAAGATTTAAGCTTCTTAAATAACTTCTTAATTCCAAGATTAGCAAAGTATTTCAAGCTTCCTAAGATCAACATCGGTCTTAAGTCATTCAAGATGGCTGATGATGTTCAGTTCCAGCAGATCATGTTCAACGCCATGCAGGGTGGCTTTATCTCACGTAAGAGATTCCTTGATCAGTTTGATATTCCTCATAGCGAGGAATACACACAGATGAAGAAAGAACATGCTGAGCTATCATCTATTCAGCGTGACGATCTTATTCAGCAGACTGAGGTTCAAGCTCTTGCTAATTCTATAAACGCTAGATCGCAAGCAATAGCACAGATTGAAGCTCAAAAGATTCAGCAAGAATATAAAGAGAAATCAACTGCTGATATCAATACACAGGTTTCAACTCAAGATATAGCTCATAAGTATGCTGCTCAGATATTAAGTATGCCTCCTGAATCTGCAAATGGAATTCTTGCTCAAATGCAGCAAGAGATGCCAACGATGTTTGAGTTGGTTCAGGAAGCAATGAAGGAGATGCAGGCTCAAGCTGTTGCGGAAGATCAACAGCCACAACAAGCTCCGCAAGTAGTGCAGGCTCCTGCACAACCACCTATCGGTGGACATGTTGGGCTAAAGCCTCAAACTAAGCAAAAGCAAGTGAACATGAAGCCTCTTCCCACTACTAAGCCACCGCAACGGCAAGGCGGAAGTCCTGTATGAGTAGCGTAGATACATCAGTATATCCAAGTGCGTTTGATCCAGAGAAATTCTTTCTTCCGGCATCAAATAATACTAAGACTACATTAGCAACGTATGTTGCTCCTAACCAACTTAATAATATTAATGTTGTAAGCACTAACGGATTTCCAGATGAAGGCGTTATATCAATTGATAATGAAGTAATATACTATAGATCAAAAACTACTTCATCATTTAGAAATATCACAAGAGGTTACGACGGAACAATCAGCTTCCAACATGCCACGGGTTCCTCCGTTGAGCTTCGTTGGGTAGCTGCTCATCATAATCGTCTAAAGAATGCTGTTAAGGCAGTTCAGCGTACTTTAGGTATTAATCCACAAGGATCATTTCCTGATGTAGCATCACGCCTAAATGCCGCGTTCTCTTCTGCTAACAGAAGAACATCTATTATATTTAATAAGAATGATGGATTAACTGCATCTGAAACTGGATATAGTGATGGTCCGCACTTAGCCCGTATGTTTCTCTCACCAGAGAGATTTATTAATGTTTCGAAGTTTCATCCGGTAGTCTTCGTTGACGGACTAGCTCAACATCAGAATGATCCTTTTATTTTAGTTGATAACGCTCAGATCTCATCACTTGATGTAAACGATGGGACGAATAAGGGCATTATAACTTGTTCAACAGCATCATTCCTTGGTTCTGGTATCCAGGTTGGAGATCTTGTTGTAGTTAAGGGAACTCCAACAAATAACGATGCATATATAATCGACTCAGTTCTTTCAAATACTCAGCTAAAGGTAACTGAAATTATCTTTGGAGTAGATCAGTTAGTTGGAGCAATTGGAACCATTACAGTTATAAGTGTAACAAGCATTACATCTCCAGTAAAAGATGTTGTTTGTGTTCCAGTTGGATTCGCATCTTCAGATGAAGCTGATGCGGTTATATTCCTAGATCCTCCAACAACAGATCAGGTTGTCAGAGTTAACTATGATGTAAAGAACGCTAGTGCCGCAGTTATATACAGCACTCCAATTGCCATCGTTGCTGATTATAATGCTCCAACGAATTCAAGCTCTATAACAGCTAATGGAAATAGCATCTTCACCCTAAATATTGGCAGAAGCAGAGCATTAGCTTTTAAAGTAAGATTATCTTCAACGACATCTCCACAGCCAACTAATGTGAAGATAGAAATCTATGGCAAGAATGATCTAACAGAAAGGCAATATCTGGCTGAGTATGTAGATCTATCTACTGGTGAGTTTATAGATAATGGTGTGTGGCATTTTGAGAATAAAGATTTAGTTGAAACTTCTCATGCATATGTAAAGATTACAGATCTTTCGAATCAAGCTTTCGACTACACATTCATATTTGAAGTAGAGGCCCTGGGAAACAATGTCTAAAGATCTCTTTACCCTGCGTGATTCAGATGGCCGTCTATTAAAATATGATGGAGTTGGCTGGAATACCATTGGAACCTACACGCCTGTAAGCTGGCCTGCTGCTCAGTACAGATTATGGTCTTTGTTTTCATTCAGAGGTCAGCTACATACATTCTGGATGAGTAATAGCTCTTCATTAACTTATAACATTGGAAGATATTCAGGAACAGATATAACTTTAGTTTCTTCTATCAATCCAGGTAGCTCAAACATCAATACCCGTATTTCGAATTGGGTAAACTACCGTGGAGTGATGTATTGCATTCTTAGAAGAACTAATTCTACAAACTTTCTAGTTCTTTCATTTGACGGCACTAACTTATTTATTAGAACAGCTACAGAAATGGGAGCTTGGAATACCCCAAGTAATGATCAAGGTTTCAATATGGCGTCAATGAACTTATTTGTTCATGACGAAAGATTATTTCTTGGCGGAAGATGCTTAGTTGCACATTCTACAACTGAGTATAGAGTTAGAAATTGGCTATATGAATTAGATATTCAATCTTCAATTGTTACATCAGTTGCTATTCCACTTCTGAACGCAGCATCTACAAACATTCATTATTCGGCTACAAGCTCATTAACTGACTTGCAGTTATTCGATGCATTAAATGGAGGCATGCATTCATTTAGTTTAAACGGAAAACTCTACAGAATGGCCCCAAGCGGTATTCTTGCAGAGATTAGTGATATAAATTACGCCAAGACGCCAAAGTTTGATATCCGTGATGATGTTATCATGGCACGCGGAACAGTTACAACAACCGCCGTTGGTGATTCTACTTATCCAATTAAGTTCGCAGCTACAGTTGACATGGGATCTTGGTTCCCAAATGTAGTTGGCGCTAAGGTTTCATATGGCGGCGAAGATGGTATAGTTGTTGGATTCAACACAGCAAATCTAAGAGAACTAAGAGTTCTTAAACTTGATGGCACTGCTTTCACTCCAGTACCTAACGGTGCTGTGGTAACGGTCACATATGGCCTCGCCTATGGATTTAGCTCTGCTTCATTAACCGCATTCGCAACAACATATATAGACACTGAGATTGTAAATGGCGTTGCATATATATGCATAACTGGAAGAAATCCATTACAAGGATCTTCTAATAACGCTGCTGGAAATAAGACATTCATAATTAAGTATGATGGTGTTAATCCTCCATCATATTATGAATTAACTGTTCTAGGCAACAAACCTAATGCATGGGGCATGGATCTCTATAAAGATCCAGAAGATAATAAATTACATCTCACTTGGGCAGACGCATTCGGGGCATTGTATCATCATGCGTATTTCGATACATTAACTGATACATGGACTTATATAGGCTCATTCCAAGGATACACATATAGCTCAGCGAGAGAATCAGCAAGTCAGAACAATGTATGGGGATGGGCTACGAACGAAGGCGATGCCACTATTACAGCAGTTGCAAACAACGCTACTGGAACAAATTGCACCATTACATATATCCTGTATAGTCAGGACTCCCACACAATTAATGTGGCGGTCGAATACGATGTTGGAAATGGATATCAAACATCAACATCTGCTGGTGGAGATGGCGTAACGAATCTCACTTCTTCTCCAAGTGGATTAACCAAGACATTCATTCACAACAACGCAGTTGATTTGCCTGCGTACTCAGGGCCGATACAATATCGGGTAAGAATACTTCCCTGAGAGTGAATAATGGACTCAAACTTCCCATCTCAATTATCGGCTTTAAGTAAAAGTGGGATTATAACCTCAAGACCAACGCGAGTTGGTGGATTGAGTGGTTATGGGTCAGTTTCCCATAATCCATCTATTATTTTCGCTTCTGAAAATTATCCATATGACGTTACAATTTATTCTGTAACGAGAATGGACGGCAAGATTGAAATTCAATTTAAAGTTGCATGTACATTTCCTAATCCTCCTTGCCCGAATGTAAATTACAATTTATCACAATGCAGGTTCTCTCCAGATAATGGAGTAACATGGGTTGTAATGACGCCAGATACGGGACATGTTGATCATGACGCTGGGCCATTCGTTGTAGATGAAACAACTATTTATAAGTTTATTTGGGATTACACTGAAGATGTTCCTTCTACTTGCGTTATAGAGAAGTATCTTGTTAGAATTGAAGTAAATGATGGTGTCATTTCCAACTCATCAAATAATGGCATCGGTTCTACCGATGACTTCATTAACGTTGTGTATACACATCCTGAAAACGGAAAATTATATCTTGGATTCATTGTAAACACTTTTGATACCGATGTATTCTGCCTACAGTCAGTTGAATGGTCTAGAGATAATATAAACTGGTTTCCAGCTACAAATGACGCTGCGGATCCAGCTAACTCAGCCATTCCAAGACAGACGCACCAGTTGAATGTGTTTGTTTGGGATTGGCAAAAAGATACAAATGATGCAAATAATACATGTGTAAGATTCTCAGTTTATAAACTTGGAGCTACTGAACCAGAGATTGATAGAATTGAACAAATTCGTTTTGATGTACAATATTCAAATAGCTCTGGTGTATTTTATGATGGATGGATTTATTCGCATGGTGGTGGATCAAGTTCACTTACTGAGATTTTAGATATAAAAGCTAACATTGGAGGAAGAGCGGAGATCACTATAGGTGATAGTACGTTAAATTCAGAGTTTGCGTTGGTTTTACAACCTGGGACTTTTATAAATATCTACGGATCATCTCTTGGAAACAATGTAACCAATGCCGTAATACATTCTTTTATTGGTAATGTTGTTACATTAACAACGACACTTGTTAATGACGAAAATCTACCAGCTAATTGTGTATTAACAGGCAGAGATCCACAGACATTAGATAGTGATAACCACAGAGAAACATTTTTTAGGTTTAATCCAACTACATATGAAGTCGAGTATAATCATATAAATGTTTGGAATAATACAAATACATTAAACCCATCTCTCGATAAAGATGGTGTTGCGCTGTCCATGTCAAGACAGTTTAGCCAATCTCACTCATTCTTAGATGAAAAGAATGGTAATTGGGTAATTGTTAGAGGTATGCGTAATACAGCATTGGCTAGTTCGTTGGGTAGCCATCTGCATATTATGTATTACAACTTCGAAAAGAAGTTTTGGAAAGTGCTTTTCAAAGGAGCTAATGGATTACCGTATCCAAATAATCAACAGGCTGCAACATGGGTTCATGATGGCTGGTTTTATTGGATTGGTGGATACTTATTAGGTCAAGATGGTTCTGCTGGCGTTCCAATGTTCTATCGGATAAATATAGATTCAATGTATACTGGCAACTTGATCTGCGAAGATCTCATGCCAAATACAAATTCAGTTCCAGGAGTTGCAACTCAACCAGTAAGTCCATATCAAATTGGAACTTCTACTCTATCTCATAATCCAGTTACCGTTGGACCTGGAGTGTATACTGCAACTCCATCAACTGGATATAACTCATTCGCCAGAAGCGATGCCAGAGCAATTATAATTCCAAACACAAATGGTAAGGCTATAATTCCTGGTGGAACTGTTATGTATAACAGATACCAATTCAATCCATATGGTCACACCATATGGGGTGATTCTCTGATTTACGATCCAGTTGCTCATCATGTTGAATCAGTTCCGCTTCCAAATATAAATGGCGCACAAGGTTCAAGAGTATACGCGCAGAATGGCGCTGTGGTCATGGTTGGCGGAACTGATCGCTTAACCAGATCACCTGTTCTATATACCTATGATCCATGCTTTAATCTCTGGAGAAACAGTGGATATCCAACAAACATTGGAGAAATCAGAAGGCCCTTCTCAGCTTTTGATGAGGCTAATAATCAATGGTATATTTGGGGAAGTCAGGATTCACAGTTAAATGTTCCTAATATTGAAGGAAGACTAGCTAATAGATTCTTCATTCAACAACCTCCAACTCAATCTTCTGGAACAAAGTGCTTCGTATTTACGAATCGTGCCGATACTTGGTCATTTGGACCTGGAGAAGAGTTTCCTGACTTCAATCAAGCCATGGAATCTATGGTTAACTTCTACCATGGAACTCCGTTACCTGGGGACCAATTCTTGTTAGGAAGTGGTGGACCGTTCAGAGAAACGAAACCATTAAATTTCTATCCGTTCCGTTTAAATACGAATGGACATAAGATAGTTATTGCATCAAAAGATAAAGATAATAGAATCACATTTACTGGTGATCAGATTATTCCTAATAATACTTTTGTTAAGTACATTGAGAATCTTGAACCAAAAGAGAGTATGGAAGTATGGAAGAGTGATTGGCTGAAGTGTAAGTACACCAATACAACTTGGATAGATATTTATGAGAATGGAAAGTTCATTCTTCAGAAGAATACTCTCGCTGAAGTTGAAGCTACTCCAGGTAGCTACTTCATAGATAATGATTATACATTATACATACATGCCTCAGATTCTTCTCAGATAAGAATAAATCATCTTACTTTTGAAGCTACACTACAAAAAAATATATTTCAATGGGAATCCATTGACGAAACAGATAAATGTCAGGGAATTAATTTCGTTGATATAGATATCGTACATGCAAATGGTTGCGCTATCGTCTTTAATAGATATCAAACTGAATATGATTCGTTTGATGGATTCACAATGCTTAATTGCCGCGTGAAGACAAATTACGCATCTTTGCGATTAGATGCCGCATTAAATGGATTCACGATTAAAAATTGCAGCTTCATTTCTGAAGACAATGACAGAGGCGAATACTCTGGACATCTAGATATTGGCGGTGTAAAAGATAACATCGTCTTTAAGCAGAACTATCTCTGGCAATGGGGAAATGGATTCCATATTATTCTTGCAGCTATCCCATATGGTAGTGCAGATGTATCTGATAATATTTTCATTAATGGTGACTACCCTGTAGATATCGCCTGCGATGATATAAACTTCAATAGAAACATTCTAAGAGCGCAGAATCTCAATAGACCAACATATGAGAATCTCTTTGGATGCGTTAATCTGAATTTCATCGGAAACGCAATTCTTGGATTTGAAGATTTCTCTCCTGTCTCATTGTATCAAATTCCATCTGTAGTGAATGTTCAGAACAACACTTTCTGGACTGATCGTGGATCTAACGAAATATTAATTAATAATGTTGATCCGTTAACTGAATTAAACTTCAGAATGAACATCGTAGCTCTTCATGGACAAGCTTACGATGATGATACTCTTGGCATTAAAGAAGGAAATGTTTATCTAGTTGAAAATGGAACTGCTCCAACAGGAGAGATTAAGAGCAGAACTGCTGCATGGAGAAATATATTCTCCAGACCATTCTCATATACAACGCCAATAGATGCATTAGATATCATTCCCTCAGATTCCATTGTTAAGGCAATGAGAAGGAAGATTCCGACTGAACCAGTAGGTTTAGATGTCACTGGCGCTAATACGCCCTGTCTCTTATCTGCTGGATGCATCCAGGCATTCAATGAGCATGGATCATATAAAGTTGAATCATTCAGATGGCTCCCATGGTGGGTTAATGAATGTTCAATGCCTGATAATATTCTTTCAGAGAACTTCTACAAGCTTCCAAATAGAAAGCGTAGCTTTGTAGAAGCTGACTGTATTAAGCTTCCGAAATTAGATTATCAAAATAAGATCCTTCTCTTAGATAATCACATTGGAAATCAGAACTACTCATTCACTCTCACATTAGAGAATGTAGTTATCTATCCAATAACAGTTAATTTGCAAACTGTTGATGGAACTGCATTAGCTGGAACTGATTACATCACTCTCACTCAGAGTGTTACTTTCGCTCCAGGTGAAACATCTAAGAATATTACCGTCACAATAATTGGTGATGGAATAACCGAACAAGAAGAAAATTTCTTCATTGCCGTTTCATCAGACTACGCAGAGATTCATGGAGATATTGAAGTTATCATTCAAGATAGCGGAGCTATACTTGATGCTGATTATCTTGTTATAAGAATGGTTGGAGATAGCGTAGTCACTGGTGGTGATTATATGGTTTCCAATACATTCTTATCTGATCCGTACAATGGAGTTGAAGTTGGTGATCCTACATATAATTGGAATGACGGAAACAGACTGGAGTATGGTGGAGATGATCACTTAACAGAATATCCAGATCCTCAAGAAGAGGAAGTTCTCATCAATGTCAACAACATTGATCAAAATATATTTACAGTATGTGTATATGGATATTGGAGAGCATTCATTTTAAATGGTGATAGAACAATCACTGTTAAAGCATTCAAGGGCGGAACAATGTCCGCTGTTAGTTCACGCTGGGTGAACACTGGTGGAACTCTTATCGGTGAAACCCCAGGAGTAGTTCGTAATACTACGCATTACGCTGATGGTCCAGATGACGGAGAATATCTTGTCACTGTAACTTACGATAAGACATCAAAGCGTGTTGGATTCATGACTCAAAATAACTGCCGTACTGGATGGGCGGATTACGAATGGAAGCTATTAGACATTCCCATGACGAATACAGGTGGAAGTCTTCGCCTGAATGTTGATAATGATAAGAGCATACAATTTCCTTATTCTGGCGCTCCATTATTTATTTACTGCAAGTTTACACCTACTCAAAGTGGCAACTACTATATCCGCACGAATAATGGTAGTAATGATCTTAGTCCATTCCAAGACACAGAATTATGGTGGTATGATGCTGATCGCTTTACTGGATCTGTAACAGAAACAGATTTTAGCGATGACTTCTATGGAGGTTCAAGCTATTCAAGAATTCCAAGTGGATTAGGACCGTATGGCGTTATTCCGCTTGTAGCGGGAACAACATACTATCTCACGACTAGACCATATGATGGTGTCTATGATTCTGGATATGAATATGATATTGAAGTAAGACAGCTAGTTCCACCATCAATTACTTCAAGTAGTGATATATTCATTACTTTAGGTGATTCTGTAAACTACCAAGCTACAGCAACGAATGGTCCTGTTACCTGGACATCTGGAACTCTTCCTGATGGATGGACGCTAAATGCAACGAGTGGACAGCTATCTGGAGTCTTGTCGAATATTAACATATTATCATTTACTCTAACCGCAACAAATATAGATGGTCCTACATCAATTACGGTTAACATATACCCTGGAGTGCCATGATTATTTCACAAAGCTGGAACTTCCTTCAAGATCCACCTATCTTCAATTTGCCTGGAGGTAGTAAGAGATCATTCATTAAGCTATCTGGATCTATAATAATTCATGAATCTATCATTATAGATGATAGATCTGTGAATATGATTATGCAATGCAGACAAGGATTAAATCCTGTTATTGAAAAAACATTTCAGGTCAAACAAGGCCATAACGAAATCATCTTAGATGAATTTGAAGCTTCTGGATTCTTAACCATTAAGTTTATCTTTGAAAACGAATCGCTTCCTTCTGGATGGTATCCAATACAGGAAAGCCAGATTAAATTCTCATTGATTGCTGAAAAGAGATTTTAATGAGAACTGCATTAGTTATTATCAAGCGTCCAGTAATGATTCTGCCTCCTTTAGCAGAATTATGTATTGAATGTTATGATAGCTTAAAAGTTGATTGGAGATGCATAATAGATGAAGGTGAGCATACCTTTCATCATAAGATAAAAACTGATTTTCTCGTTAGAAGATTAACTGAAGATCTTTTCCAATTGGCAATTGATTTAGCTAAAGCTGAAGGAAAATGCGATAGAATTATCGTAGCTAATTTTGGTGACAGATGCGATATCAATTACACCAACATAAAAACAAATCATGTTGGAATATCACATCTATGTGACTACGAAGGAAATATCCTTGAAGAAAAGTCTTTTATTCAAGGTCAAAGCTTTACGTGCTACTCATGCACAGAAAAATCAACACTTGGATTAGATGGTTCATTAAATGTATTCGTATCTAAAATAGCAACTCCTGAAGACTTAGATCACTACAATCTTGACTGCAAATAGGTTTATTATAAAATACACTTATGGCTAATCCACTCGCAAAAGTAATTCGTTATTTAGTAACTGGCGGCACAGTTACCGCTAATGATGTTCAAGGAGCCATAGAACAGCTAGAGGCGTTAACCACTGGTATTAATGCTATCTTGTTAGATCATAACGCTCGTCATGAAGATGGTGGCGCTGACGAGATGACTGTTAATGGTCTTCAGGGTATTTTAGCTGAACAACAAGATCCACAGCCTCACGCATCTCGTCACGGCTTTGGTGGTATAGATCAGTTAAATGTAACTGGACTTCAAGGCGTTCTTGATGAAGAACAAGATGCAGGATGGCTTAAGGGTGCTGTAATTAATGTTTCTGCGTTGAGTACAAATTATGTACTTCAATTTGATGGAGTAGACTGGATTTGCACGAATAATCTTGTTGGTGTAACTCCTGGTGTTCACGAATCCACTCATAGTGAAGGTGGATCAGATGAAATTCAGGGAGAGCTTGTAGATCCACAAAAGGCTGGAAAGATTTATTCTGCTGTTATTAGCATTGGTGGATTAGCAGATAAATATCATCTGCGTTATGATCAAGGAATAGACCAGTGGGTAGCACAATCATTCTATCATGCTATTGATCATGAGCAGGGTGGTACTGATGCTATTTCTTCGTTACCAACAGCTAGTGAAAAACTAGCATTAGTTGGAACCTCTGGCACTCCTGGGGTTGGAAATGAGTATGTTACAAAGTTGGATAAGACTACGAATATAGATCCTTTTTTACCTGCTCAAAATGAAAAAGATGCTCTATTAGCTTCAAATGCTCCAAATTCAACTAATCCATTTGTAACATTTTCTGATTTACAAGAATCAAATACAGGACTTAATTTATCAAAAGCATCAGCTTTTATATACGATATAGCAAATGATAAAAAGGGAAGTCCTGTTCATGTTGACGTATCCAGACAAATATTAAAGTCGTCATCAATAATTGGATCTCCAGCGGATAAGCCATTTGGATTGATTGATAGATTCTGTAACAATATAAATGGTTTCAATCCTGGATCTACTGTATTTAGTTCTTCTGGAACTATAACACCAACAGTTACATCAGTAACGGATACTATTGTATCGATTGCTGTAACTGATGGATTTGGATATGGAGTGTTAAATGTAACAAATCCAGTATCCGCAGATGTTCAAGTAAATGATAAGATCGTGTTATCTGGAACAGTAGATAATAATGGAACTTATACAGTTCAATCAATCTCTGGTTCTCAAATCAAAGTAACAACTCCATTTAATGTCGCTGAGTCTGGATTTGGATCATTTGTAATAGATAAATTCACAATCGGGTCTATTGTTAGATTCTCTTCTACTGCGTCGAATAATGAATCGTTCCTAATTACAAATATACTACTTGGAGTCTTAGAAGTAACACCAAATCCAATAAATGAGACTGTAACTCCAGTTGTGGATAGGTTTTTTCCAGATGGAGCAGTAATTTTATATGGTCAGATGACTTTAAATGATGGAAATCCACATAACTTCGATGCGACACCTATCGCAATTGAATCGTATCAATATGATGGAACAGGAGATCATTACAGCTTAGCAACAAATGAAAAATGGTTAATTGGTGAGCAGTTAAGCAAAGATTTATTCTTTGTAAATATTCGTGAGAATATTTCAGTCTTGGCCTCTGGCGGAAGACTCTATACAAAGAGTTCGAATCCATTAAATACAGTCCCAAGCATTACTGAATCTTCCCTGGAAGGAACTGGAACTGGAACTGGAAGTCTTGCTATACCAGCAAATACACTGACTGCTGGATCAGCAGTTAAGTTTAAGATGCATGGTGTATACTCTTCTAAGGCCGCTGCACCTGGAACGCTTACATTTAGAGTTACCATTGGATCTCACTCGATTGTTTTAATAATCAGCCCGTTACCATCTGGTATTACAAATAAACCATATATTATAACTGGTGAATTCAGTTTTGATGACTCTGGAGCAGGAGTTGACATAAACATGTGTGCATCGCTTCAATATGGCGATAGTAATTCACTTCCTACTATTGGTGTATTAAGTAGCGCACAGCAAGGTATTGGATTTAATACCGAAGTAATGAATGCATTATCCTTCACATCGCAATATTCTGTATCTGATACAAATAATACAATTATTTCTTACTCAGTGGTTTTTGAACTTATAAAAATGTAAATATTAGACCTTGAAAGTAAACATAAACAATATATATTGAAGCCATGAACTACATCGAACTACTCACTCCACTCGTTATTATGCTTATTGGCGCTGCCATTGCATACTTCCAGAGAAAGGGATATATCTCTGCTGAGCTTGCTAAGAAACTTGAACTCGACGTTCAGGGTTCAGTTGCAGCCGTTCAGCATGAATATGTCGCAGCTATTAAAGCTGCCAATGAAGACGGCGTTGTAACTCCACAAGAAGCAGAGAATGCCCGTAAGATGGCACTCGCTAAGCTTATTGCAGTTGGTAAGGAAAAGGGAATCGACTACGCCAAGACTTATGGCGTCACGGCTCTCGTTGGTCTGATTGAGAAGAAGGTCACAGAACTGAAATGAGATATCTCGTTTTAGTTTCTTTTCTCTCTCTAACCGGGTGTTGCCAAGGCACCCGCTTTGAACCAAACACAGTAACTCTTCTTAATAAGAGAGTGGAAACCAATGAAGCAACTATTAACCTTGCTCGTAAATCTGATCACACAACTGCTGTCAAGTTATATGAAGACGCCATCATCAGATCCAGCGCCCAACTCAAGCGCATTGCCGACACAATTGCCAATGACACCAGTTCAGGAGATCAAACAGGTAACAAGTGATGCCCTAAAGGAAGAGGGGTTAAAGTTATCTGTTAAGTTTGCTGCGTACTTTAAAGGATGGTCGGAAAATGATAAAGAGATCGTTAAAAGAATCGCTACTCTCAATGCTATTAAGGTTCACGACCTTAATGCAGATGAGATTCTTGAATACTCAGCACTTCTTGATAAGGCAAGTAAATTTTCAAGAGAGCAGAGCGTTTTGATGAATGAATTCAAGAGAGAGTTTTTCGATGCCGTTGAAGCTGTTGTGGTTAAGGCTGGAGAGATTGGATCTAAGATTGCAGTCGGTGCGTTGATTGCACTTATATGAATGAAACAGTAATAACATCTCTTTTGACTTCGTTGATTATCCTAACCCTAGGATATTCATATCATTTAGTTTATTGGCTTGGCTTTCGCCGTGGTGTAAAAGCTGGTGAAGATGCCGCTACAATTCGCTTATTTAGATTCAAGAATCCTGATGTTTGGGAAGTAGCTCACGCATTAGATCATGAGCTACAATCAGAAAGAAAAACTGATAAGCATCCAGTTATTCGTCCAAGCAATGATAAAGACGAACATTTGCCGTTAGTTAAAAAGTAATAGCTAAAGGAACTTTTCCTAGCTAAAACAACAGCCATTACTGGCTGCTGTTTATCGACTTCAGGCGATGTAGAATCTCCTGAAGTGTATCAACGGCAGGAAAAGAAGCGGCAGAACATGTTATGTTTCTAACGACATCTACATCAAGCTTATGCTTGATGCAGAAATCTCTTGTTGTTCCTTTCCCAATCATGGGAAGAATCGTCTTCCTTATTTCCTCCCTAAGACGTTCCCTTATCTGCCTTTCTTCGATTTTTCTGAACCGATTTATTGCTAAATTTGCATCTTCAGGCAGGATGAGATCCTTGAAGTGACACTCCACATCATGATTTCTTGATCTTGATGGCATAGTGAATCTCCTTAGATATATTATACCTAAAAAAAGAATCCCCAGGTTGTTAGCCTGGGGATCTTTGTTTCAAGTAATATTTCGTAATACTTGGCTAATTTCTTCTCTGTATACAATCATTTCCCTCATTGGGCGACAAAATGGCTCATACATAAATGGATAAGCCCTATAAAAGTTCCAAGATCCTAAATTCAATGGAAAGTCTCTCTGGACTAACACAGCAAGAAAATGGAATGGTCCGGTTTGTTTTTGTATATTAATATATCGTTCATCGCATAAAGTAGTGCAAACAACTTTATATCTTAAGATTGGATATTTAGTAAAATACAACACTGATTTTTTCTGATCTAATTCAATCATTTCTTCATTCACAAGTCCAGACAACGCATTGAGTAGATACTTATGGGTTAAGTTATTCCCAAAAAGATTATTTACATAAATAGGCTCATCTAGAACAGTAATTGCGGACATAATCCCACGTTGCCTTTCCTCTTACTCTCTTTTGACGACGCCAATCCATGTATGGAGCAACGTCAATCACTTCGCCTGACACTCCACCCTCAACAACATCCCCGACACAGATATCATCAACAATATGAGAAGCTAATGTTCCCCTATTGAGATGTTCGTATCGAAGAATGATATACTCGCTATGATTCTGAGGGTTGTAGAATCTAGCGTTCGGAACAGTGCTATGCGTTTGATAGCAGTATGGCGCACGCCTTCTTCCAGGTTGTTGATTGATAGTTAATACAGATCTAAATGGTTGTCCATTTGCTAAGATAATTGCATCGTACAGAGAGTTTTCTTCAACCGGAAGAGATGGATGAAGAAACTCAAAGAGTTGCATTGCGTTAGCAATAGCAATAATATCATTAGGATAGTTAGGATGAGGAACGTGAGTTAGAAAACAAAATCTATCTGTTTGTGCTGTTAAGAATGATATTTCAAAAGGAAATCTCATTCCATCATTCATGAGATGTGCTTGGTAAACCGTACCGGGCTGAGAAAGCACATAATATGTGCTTGCTCCACCATAAACATCATGAACAGCACCAGTTCTTCCAACTTGCTTTTCCTTTGGAGCGCCATATAGATAGCCAAGCGTATTAGTTGGAACTGAGCCGTTTGGGTTATTTAAAACACCAAATGGTTGTCCATTCACCATATTTGTTGCATATCTAGTAACAGACGGCAATCTTGCAGTCATTTTAATCTCAAAACAGAGTTTGCTGACCTGGAATATCTTTTGGTGTTTCTTTTACCAAAGCCTCTTCAGGCGGATTTCTCAGTACAGCGGTGACTATTTCTTTGTGAACAATTACGATATATTTTTCTGTCCAATAGATCTCACCTTGAACTGCAATAGTTTTACCATAAAATGACACCAAGGAATCAATATCCATGGATAAGACCTCTCATATCAAAGTGTTCGATGCGATGTCAGAAGAGCGTGCATACTCTGAGCTTGTGTCGAATCCCAACATAGAAGTTCAAGATAATCAGACTCTTCTTCCAAAGTCTGGTGAACCGCTTGTTGTTTTAAAATACACGAAGAAGCAGGAAGTTGAGCCTGATTTGAAGGCTCCAATTTTAGGATTTTAACGTGTCTAAAATCCTCACATCAGCCGTACACCCCCTGGCCTTGCGCTCAGCCCTATCTTCGATTTTAGCTACCGTAGAAACGCCGCGTGGGCCTACGGCGAAGGTACTACGACCCCTCATTCGTGAAGTGGCGATTGCTGGTCATGGGTGGGCTAGATCATTCCTTGGAGGGATAACTAAAACAGCATTTAAAATTGGATCTTATGATGTAGAGGAAGATTTAGATAAGATGTTGGATACATTAAAGGCTACCACGAAGGAACGTAGTTATGTTAAAACTACACTCCCTCACGGTGGGCCAAGAATCATACATGGTCATAACAGAACAGTTGCCCGTACAGCAACGATGAACATCTACTGCAAATCATCGTTGAAAGAATACAAAGAAGATGGGTTGACACATGTTAGGAGAATGGAAGTTCATGATGATCGTACATCGCCCATCTGTCGTGTTCTAAACGGTACGATTCATCGTATCGACAAATTGTTGTCTTACGAACTTCCACAAAGTCACGATAGCCATCCAAACTGTCGCGGGACCTTCGTACCGTTTTTTGACGTTGGAGGCTACAAACCAATACATCGTGACATAGCCACTAAGATCAATTTTCTCAAATACGAAAACGCACCAAGGGAATTCGAACCTTGGCTTCGTGGAATTAACAAGCATATTACTTTTAATAAAGTTGTTTTTACTCCCAAAGTTCAAGGCGCAAAGGTTGAGGGGAATTTACTGTTTCTTAATTTAATAGACGAAACTGATCCCCGCGATGTTATCCTTGAAGAGGAAGCAAAAAAGGTTTTTGATCCAAAGAAATTTAAAGAACTTGAGACTATGACTGAAGCTGGATTAATTCATCCAGAGAAAACTCACGAGACTCCTCTTGAACATTTCAGTCATTTATTCGTAGCTTATAAGTTAAACCAACTAGAAGATCCTGTGATCTATAGATGGTTCAAAAATAACAAGTTATAGTCTTTTCTCTCGCAGCTTATTTCTTAGAAATAGCAGCGATAAGAGAGAAGATAGCTACGAAAACACCACTCATGTGGTTTCCTTTTGCGAAGTGATAGTAACAATAATATATGTTACTGAATTTAAAATTCTATATCTATTTATTATATCATAAAATTAATCTTTAAAATTCAAAAAACATATGCGAAGAGTCCTGAGAAAAAACCCCTCACCCTCACCGCCAAAAACACACAGCCCTCCCAACTTCCCCCAACCTCGCACGCGATAAGAGACTTTTTAACTTTTTTACAGATAGATAGATTATTATTATTATTATTACATATGTATTGTAGTATTGTATTCGGAAGGGTATATTGACGTAAATACGTATCTAATACTAGACTTATGGATTGTGAGAATTTGTGAATCGATGTAAATACGTATCTAATACTAGAGTTACAGATTATTTTACCTTACTTAGAAAAGTCCAAAAACACCCAAAAGTTGTAAATACGTATATAATACTAGGCTTATGGCTTTTGAGAAATAGGGTCAAAACACAGGTTTATTGTCTTAAATACGTATCTACTACAAGACTTACATGACAAAAAGGCTATACGATACCCTGGAAGTCAAACCTACCTTTTTTCACAGGATATTGTGTGACACACTGACCTATTTCGTAAGTAAATATTTCATTACATAACAAAAAATTTACTTCCCGTTGAAATGCCTAGAAAAAGAATATAATGTCCGTATGCAAGAACCGTCAGTGATGTACGCTGAGTTGAAAAAGAAGATAATTGATTCAATTCAGGCTATCTTTCCTGTTGAAGGCAAGAAAAACGTAATCTCAATTGGAGATATAGTAGTTAATGATGTAGATCCAGGAAATTATAGAGAACAGATGGATCTTAAGGCTAAGGGTGGAACTTTAGCTTCTCCTATTAATGCAACTGTAACTTTGAAAGATAAAGTTACAAATAAAGTAATTAATCAAGCCAAGATGAAAGTTGGATCAGTTCCCCGTGTAACTGATCGTGGATCATACATTGTTGATGGAAATGAATATCAAGTTCCACATCAGCTTTTACTTCGTCCAGGCATCTTCCATCGCGTTAAGGAAAATGGAGAGCTAGAAGCCTTCATTAACGTTAAGGGATTCCAGGCTAAAATTCTTTTTGATCCTGAGAAGTCTGTTTTCTTACTTAGCTATGGAACAAATAACATTCAGCTACTTCCGTTACTCGTTGGCTTAGGAGTAACTGAAGATCAATTCGTTAAGGCATGGGGTAAGGAAACCTATGACTTAATGAAAAAGAATTCGAAGTCTGATCCAGAATCAGAATTAGCCAAGCTAAATAAAGCATCTAACGGTCGCGCAACAACAGATGCGATGGCTGTAAATATGTGGCTCAAGTCTTGGAAACTTGATGATAGGGTCACGAAGAAGACCCTACAGGGTCAGACTGACATATCTCCTACAACATTATTAGCCAGTTCGGCTAAACTTCTTGAGATTAACAGAGGTCATAGCGAACAAGACGAACGTGACTCATTAGAGTTTAAGTCGATTCATAGCGTTGATGATTTCATTAAGAATCGTTTCGTTCAGAATGCAAATAAGATCAAGGGTAAGATTAAGACGAATCTCGACATTCGTGAGAATGTGAAGCAGATTGTTTCTTCTGGATTACTGAGTGATCCTGTTCATAGTTTCTTCGTAGAATCATCTTTATCCAACACCACTGAACAAACCAATCACCTAAACATGTTAGGTGAGACTAATAAGGTTATTATCACTGGTGAAGGTGGCATTGAGAATGATCATGCAATTACTGACCAAGCCCGCATGGCCCATCCTTCTCAGCTTGGTTTTATTGACCCTGTTCATACTCCTGAGAAGCTTGTCGGTGTAGCTCAGCATCTTTCTGTTTTAGCTCATAAAGAGAATAACGATCTCTATTCGTATGTGTACGATACGAAGTCTAAAGCAACAAAGAGAGTTAGAGTTGATGATATCTCTAACGCAACTGTAAGTTTCGCTGATCAGTTTGATAAGAATTACAAGCCTAAGACAGATCAGGTATCTGCATCTGTTAAGGGTAAGTTTGGAATGATCGACTCTAATAAAGTCGATTTCATTCTTATCTCTGATAAGACAATGTTTGACTTTGCTACGAATCTCAGTCCATTCTTGCCTTCTAACTCTGGAAACAGGGCAGCATTCGCTGGTAAGCAACTTGAGCAGGCTGTTATTCTCAAGCATCGTGAAGCTCCACTTGTTCAGACTGAAATGAAGGATGGAGTTACATTTGAACAGAATCTCGGTAAGAGCTTTGCTTTAACTTCAAGAGAAGATGGAATCGTAACTAAGGTTACGAAAGACTCTATCTTCATTGGTAAAGATGAACACTTCTTCTACGATCACTTTCCTTTAAGATCAAAGCAATATCTTCACCATACACCTGTCGTAAAGGTTGGAGATAAAGTTAAGAAGGGTCAAGTAATTGCTGAATCAAACAGCAATAAAGATGGCGCTCTTGCTTTAGGAACTAACTTAAATACTGCATATGTTTCATATAAGGGTTACACCTTTGAAGATGGTGTGACGATTACAGAGCATGCCTCTCATAGACTAACTTCTGAGCATATGTATAAAGAAGAGATGGATATTGATGCTAATTCCATTCTCGATAAGAAACGCTTCTTGGCTATCTATCCAAATAAGTTCACTGCAAAGCAGATGGAAAAGATTGGATCGGATGGAATTGTTAAAGAAGGACAGATTCTAGAAGTTGGCGATCCGATTTGTGTACATCTTCACAAGGAAGATTATACGAAGGAAGATGTTATACTTGCAGCTTTCAGAAAATCTTCAATAAAGCCTTTCAAGGATCGTTCGCATATCTGGTCTGAAGAAGACAAGGGTAAAGTTCTTCGTGTCTATAAGAAGGCTAAATCCATAGAGGTTCAGATTCTTACTGAAGAACCTATGAAGGTAGGAGATAAGCTTGCTGGTCGCCATGGAAATAAGGGAATTGTCGTTAAGATTATTCCTGACAATGAGGCTCTTCATACTGAAGAGGGTAAGCGCATTGATGTTTATCTCGACCCTCACGGCATTCCAGGTCGTATTAATCCTTCACAGAATCTTGAACTAGCCGCTTCGAAGATTGCTGAGCATGAAGGTAAGCCATTCGTTGTAGATAACTTCTCTGGAAGAAACTTCCTACATGAGATTGATGATAAGCTTGATAAGCTAAAGATTAAAGATAAAGAATATCTCATTGATCCAGTAAACGGAAATAAACTAGATGCCCCAGTTCAAACTGGTAAGCAGTTCATCTTAAAGCTTGATCACTCAGTTCGTAAGAAGTTCTCTGCTCGCGCACAGGATGGCTATTCATCTGACTTAACTCCATTACAAGGTGGTGGAGTTGGTGGACAGTCGATTGATAAGCTTACTCTTTATAGTTTGTTAGCTCATGGAGCTAATCATAATCTCAAGGAGATGACGACATATAAAAGTGAAAAAAGTGATGACTTCTGGAATGCATATCAATCTGGCTTACCGCTTCCTCCACCTAAAGTTCCATTTGTATTTGAAAAGTTTAGAGCAATGCTTGCGGCTTCTGGAGTGAATCTTCAGAAGAATGGTTCTAATATAGATTTAATTCCTGTTACAGAGCGACATGTAAAAGAGATGTCGCATGGAGCTATCAACTCTCCATACTTAGTAAGAGCTAAAGATCTAGCCCCTGAAAAAGGCGGATTATTTGATACACCAAATCCTGACGCATGGATGCATATTGAGCTTAATGAGCCAATGCCTATGCCGATGTATGAAGAAGCGATTCTTGCTCTGACTGGTCTGCGTAAAGCTGATCTTGATGCCATACTAAGTCATCAGAAGTTTGTTCTTGCTAACGGAGAGATATCTGAGGATGAAACAAAAGGAATCTCTGGAGGCAAGGGACTTAAGAGAATTCTTGATTCACTAGATCTTGATGTAGAAAGAATTAAGCTTACGGCTCTAGCTAAGAAGGCTGAAGGTTCTGAGCTTGATAAGATCAATCGTAAACTTAAGTATATTATAAATCTCAAGAAGAATGATCTAAAGTTGTCAGACTACATGACAACGAAGATTCCTGTTATTCCAACAAAGTTTAGAACCATTATCGAACAGAAGAATGGCTCAATCATCACACCAGATGTGAACCAGCTTTATGCTGATATCATCAAGGTGAATAACCAACTTGGTAATATCGGACATCTTCCTGATTCAGAGAAGGCAAACCTACGCAAAGATCTCTATCAGGGCATGAAGGCTCTGGTTGGAACTGGCGATGCATTAACTAAAAAGGGAAGCCGTGATTGGAAAGGATTCGTTAAACAGATTGCCGGATCAAGTCCTAAATTTGGATTCTACCAACACAAGGTTATTTCTAAGCGCCAGGATTTTACCGGACGTTCGACTATTATTCCCGAACCAGAATACGGACTTGATGAAGTCGGAATTCCATTCGACATGGCATGGGAGATTTATCGTCCCCACGTTATTAAAGCCCTTGTTCGTCTCGGTTACAAGCCCATTGATGCGCGTAACGCAGTAGAAGAGAGAACTGAGATAGCCAAGCGTGCATTAGAGAATGAAGTCAAGGAACGTCCAGCGATTATCAATCGTTCGCCATCGCTACATAAGTTTAGCGTTATGGCTTTCCAACCGAAGTTAATCGAAGGCAAGGCTATTAAGATTAATCCTCTCGTTGTTGGCGGATTCAACGCTGACTTCGATGGCGATACAATGTCTGTACATGTTCCTGTGTCAGAAGAAGCTCGTAAAGAAGCTTTCTTGATGATGCCTTCGAATAACTTGTTTAATCCACAAAGCAATTCTCTGGAACATAAGCCATCCAAAGAACAAGTCAGCGGGCTTTACATGCTGACGCTACCACCTGTGTCAGTAACACCTAAGAAGGTTTACAACAACATCTCTGAGCTAAAATCTGACTATAAAGCTCTTAAAGTTAGTGTCAGAGATGTTGTTGTTGTAAATAAAGTTGTTAATACTGTTGGCCGTCATCTAGCTAATGATTCATTGCCAGCTAAGTATCAATCTAAAGATATTGTATTAGATAAGAAGGGGCTATCTACATTATTAGATAAAATAGCTCATGATGATCCAAAAGATTACGGCCCAATCGTTTCAAGACTCAAGGATCTTGGAAACGCAGCTTCTTACTCTTCTGGAGTGAGCTTTGGCATTAAAGATCTTCGCTTAGCCAATCCGAATATCATCAAGAATGAGTTCCTTCGTATGGAGAAGGAACTTATCAAGGCTAAAGATCCTGTTAAGTGGGTTCAGGACTTCGCAGCTAAGGATATGAAAGATTCTATTATCCTTAAAGAGGTTCACAAGGATCTTAAGGATAAAGATTCTGGACTCTATCATCTCGTTCAATCTTCTCTATCAGGCAAGAAGAACCAAGTCGAACAGATGCTTGCTGGTCCAATGTTCGTTACTGACCACAATGGCGAACCAGTTCCAGTTCTTATCAAGAACTCATACGCTGACGGATTATCTGCTTCAGAATACTGGACAACGATGGCTGGTGTTCGTAAGGGCATGATGGATCGTGCGCTTGAAACCATGGACACTGGTGCTTTCTCTAAGGAAGTTATTAACTCTGGATTATATGGAAAGATAACAGAGAAGGATTGTGGAACAGACGAAGGTATCTCTGTATCAATTAAAGATAAAGCCGTTCATTATCTTGATCGCTTTACAGCTAAGGGAAATGCTGGAATTAAAGTAAATACCTTAGTTACTAAAGAATTACTAAAAACATTTAAAGGTGAATTCATTAGAGTTCGTTCGCCTCTAACATGCAAGGCCAGAACACAGCCATGTGCTATGTGCTTTGGATTAAAAGAGAACGGCAAGCTTCCTGATGTTGGTGACAATATTGGTGTAACCGCCGCTCAATCACTTGCTGAGCCTTCCGTTCAGCTTGGTATGAGAACTTTCCACTCTGGCGGTGCAGTTGGAGCGCAAAGCATCTCTGGATTCGATAGAGCTAAGCAGCTTGTTGAATTACCAAAGATTGTTCACGACAAAGCTGCATTAGCTGAAAGCTCTGGAACAGTATCGAAAGTCTCAGAAGCTCCACAGGGAGGCCATTACATCTCTGTTGGAGGAAATGTTCAGTTCTCTATGATGAAACCAATCGTCAAAGAAGGCGATAAGGTAAAGAGAGGCGATGCTCTTTCATTAGGAAACATCAAGCCTCAAGTTCATTAGGAAACATCAAGCCTCAAGAACTTGCTGAACTCAAGGGAACGCTTGATGCGAAGCAGTATATCGTTAATGAAGTTGTTAAGCTCTACGAAGATGCTGGAAGAACTATTCGCCGTCCATTAGTAGAGACTGCCATTGGTCAGGTGATTCGTTACGCTCAAGTCGTTGATCCAGGTGATAGCGAAACAACCATTGGTGATTACTTACCAGTGAATGAGATTGAGTTTAGGAACAGAACTCTTAAGAAGAAGATCACTTACAAGGAAATGGTGAAGGGAATCACTTACAAGGAAATGGTGAAGGGAATTGGCCTTGCACCATTCATGCATAATGACTTCCTTGCTCGCTTGAACTTTGAGAGAATTCCCGAAGTCATTCAGAGGGGCGCTGCACAAGGATGGAAGTCCGAACTTTCAGGAACGCATCCTATACCTGGATATGCATTTGGAGCAGAATTTAATCAATTACCTACGGCTGGAGCTAAACTTCCAGAGAAGAAGGTAGAAATGCCAATTCTATTCAAGAAGAAATAATAATGATAGATAAGATAGCTGATGCCATCTCTCAGCTTCGTCGCATGGCGATGAAGAAGAATCGTGGATTGTTTCCAAATTTAGGACATCAAGCTAGAACCGATGCGGTTAGAGAATCTATATATAAAAACAATAATCATTTAGTATCTGAATATCCTGTAGGCACTAAACAGAAACCTGGGACTGTTTTTAGAGGGGAAAGCGAGAAAGGAAGGGGACTTTCCTATACGATGAATAGAGATAGAGGGGTTAAGTTCCAAGAGACAAAAAAGAGATTTTGGACAACTGATCCACACTTCGCTATAGCTTATGGAGATAATGGTCCTAAGTCTAGAGTTTTAGTTGGAAAAGTTCCTCTTAATAAAAGAGTTTATCCAAAAGAATCAGCAGACCCTAAAGTTCAAAGAATAACAGATGGACGCAAGGTTGTTAATAAATTCATAGAAGATGCAAAAGGCGATAAATCGAGAGCATTAAAGATGCTTGATAAAAGCGAAGCATCTAGACAATATAGAGATGCGGAACGAACAGTTTCTTCTTTAGAAGAAGCTAAAGGTGGAGTTACAGCTAAGAGACTCCAAGATTGGAAGAATAAACACTTAAATAATTCAAGTTTTGCAACTGATCTATCTCAGCCTACAGAATTAACAAGATTAAAGAATGCTAAAAGTGAAGTAGCAAAAAAGCACATTTTATCAGACGATAGAAAAATGTGGAGAACTAATTCTGGAAATACGATAGGCACTCAAGGTCTTCGTAAGACAGATATGTTTAGACCATCTAATTAATTAATATATAACATATGATATATTTAAACAAATGAGTGATAATCAAGATTTACTTAATCTTCTAAACGAAGCAATCAAGAAAAAGCTCTTATCTATAAAAGATAAAGACAATCTCATTTCATCGATCAACGCTGGCGTAGAAAAGAAATCTGAATATATTAATCACATGGAATCAACTTCAGATCAGTTGAAGAAGCCAATGTCATTCGCTAAGAAGACACTTCTTAGTGCAGGCGGCTTAGCTGTTCTGTCTGGATTGGTTAAACCTGGAACATTAGCCAAGAACCTCATGGTTAATAGAGCGCATGTAACTGCTCTTAAGAATGCTAAAGAAAAGATTGTAAATCACTATGATGATTTAATTTCCGCTGTTCAAGCTTCCGCAAAGGCTAAAGATAAAGCATTGGATAAGGCTTGGATTCTTAGGAATAAACGTAAACTATGGAATGAAACTGAACACGGAATAAAGCAGATAAAACTTCAATCCGATACGGTTCAGGATATTATTAGAGCAGAGAATGATATCTCTAAGAATAGAGATAAGCTAATTGCTGAATTACCTTGGGCAACTAGAAATCTAGATAAGTTAGATGTTATATTACCTACTTTAGGTGCTATGTCTGTAGCTGGAACTCTTATGACTAAAAAAGCAGAGAAAGAACTTCCTTTCCAAGCTACAAAAGAATCACAAGAGCTTCCAAAAGTCCTCATTAGACCAGATCTGGTTAAAGAGCCTACGTATTATACGAGAGGCTTTCAATCAGGTCCTATCATAGAGAATGCAAATAAAATGGATAAAATCGCATCCCTGGAAAAGATTGCTGAAGCAGTTAATTCTCTCTTCCCTAAAGTTCCAACTGATCCAAGAGACATTCAGTTAGAGCAGCAAGAGAAAGTCCTTTCTAAACAAGAGAAGGGCATTATTAAGCGTGATGAAATGCTCGCTCAGCATGAGCAGGCTCATGAAGAGAAAGACATGAAGCTTAAAGAGCTTCAGAAGGCCATCAAGCAAGTTAACGGACAAGCCCAGGCTTACAGAGCTAAGGCTATTGAACATTTTACGAATTCACTAGATGCTGAAGTAGCTGGAACTCCTGGTAGATAAAATGCTATTCCAGTCAGAAGCTCAACGTCGTTATCTTTGGGCTAAGCATCCGAAGATTGCTCAGAAGTGGGCCGACGAGGAAAAGATTTCTCGTCGTAAGAGAAAAATTAATCCAGATCTTGCTCTTGGTTCAGGCCAAAGTCGTTTTACTACATATGATCCTCTTGTAGATAAGGTACTTTCAAAAGTAGCTGAGTTACGCGTAGAACGTGGACTTCTTTCAAATACCGTTAAGGTAGATGGTCAGGATTATAAAGTTAATGAAGGCTATTTAAAGCCAGCCTTAGTCGGTGCTGGTGCAGCCGCTTTAGTCCATGGATTAATTGGCATATTTCAGCATGGAGCGAATAGAAAGGTTCTCTTTGATTCATTCAAGTCAGGAATACCTGGAGCCATTGCTGGATTAGCTTTAACTGAGGCTAAGAGAAGATCAATCGAAGGCATACTTAATTCAGATCCAACATCAGCTAGATCGTTAGCTAAAAAAGGATTTGACATAAAGCCTCGTACTACGAGTGAGTTTGGAAAGATTCAAAGAGATTTATCCACACATCTTCCAGGTGTTGTTAGAGATTCTTTCCATGTAACTGGAATTGAATCGTTAGCGGAAGAAGGTTTAAAGGTATCGTCTTTGGATGAATCCAAGATGATAGCCAATTTGGATGATGTTGAAGACAAGGCGCATCACATGCATCTTGTCTATGAGGGATCGACTTTAGCTGCGGTATTAGCTGATTCTTCAAAACCTGAAAAATTCAAACAGATAATGTCTGAAGTATCGAATCCAAGCACTGTATATCTAGTTGCTCCAGCTTCATATAAAGAAGGTACTAAATTATTTACATTCGATGAATGGAACAAGAGATTTCCAGAGGATGTAAAGAAGTACAGCCAAAAAATGATTGATGCTGTAAAACAACATGGAGTTGTTTTAGTAGCGCCATCAGATGTAAATAAAGCTGCAATTCTCAGAGAATTATCTAGATCAAGAGATTCAAAGCTGAAGTTCATAGAAGAACTTCCAAATAATAGGGCTTTTAAAGCTTTAAGTAAAGCGAATATTATTTATTCTCTAGCTGCAAGATCGGATGATCGTGTTGCTGATGCTTCTGCTGGCGCTCAGTTTGCAATGTATATTCCTAGAGTTCTTAGTGATATTAAAGCTACTGTAGGAGCCAATAAACTAAGTAAGGGAACATTGTTTAAGAATATTGCATTCACATCAACTAGAGCTATTCCAGGCTTACTCCCTGCTGCTGGAAGAGCGTTTAGAAAATATCAAGACAAGCCATTATCTAAAAAAGAATAGCCATATGGAGTTGTTAACTCCATATGGTTTTTCTTTTATTTTTTGTCACTAGGAGACTGTGGCGGCAACACAGCCTTCTTCTCCCCAAAGCAGTTAGCCACAATAGTTGTAAGCACGAAACCGCATGCGAATGTGACTATTGCCACATCGGCTATGCCAGATTTTTCACCTGATGCTTTTACTTTGATGGACTCTTCAAGGAGTTCTTGAAAGTTGATTTGCGACATAATTTCTCTCCAACGCGAAGAACGAATTCTTGGCGTTCGAATAGTTCATTTAGAGTGGAATAATAAATTTTCAACTTCCAACGTCTTTTTCCCGCTGTGATTTCAGCATGAATTGCTATTCCTTCAATATCAGTTAACGCTTCCCTAAATTGCTCAAATAAAGGTTGGGTTACTGGATTGATGGTGACATAGCAGTAATCTTTCCCATGTCCATCACAAGAGAACATGGTTCTGAACAACGGGCCTAGATGTCGGTTGGCATACCAAATGAAATACCTAACATTGGAGTCAATGGTTCCAAGGATCTTTTCATTTAGCATTCAGGACCTCTGTTTGTTTTAGAAACTAAAACATCACAAAAGGGATCAGTTAAGATCCCCTTTGTGATTGGGCAGTCAGTGGTCCTGATTCTCATGAGCCTTGGAAGTGTTCTCCAAGCCCACCTGGATTGCGGACATTATACCCACAATTTTTTGGGCGATTTCCGTTTCGAAGTTCAAGGCGATCTTCAGCTTGGTAGCTGCGTACTCCAATTGCTTCGAAATGATCATGTGCAGCTTGCGTGAGCAATCGGGCTGATTCATGATGAGTTCAGCCTTTTCGACACACTCAAGAGCATCCTGTTCGTTCATGATGCGCTTGTCCATCATCCACTTGGCTTTGGCGATGTTATACATGCGGCGCATGTGTAACAGCGTCTGGTCGCCATAGCAGTCTTTGTCGATGAACATGCCGTTAAAATTGTTTGATACGGAAAAGAGATTCCTATCGACACGAAGCTCCTTCATCTTCGTAGCGAGTCCCTTTGCCCAATCATGGACCTTGAGGCGATACTTCTTGGTTCCTATGGTATAGATCTTACCATCGTACTCAGCCTTCGTTCCATATGGCTGTCTGTCCAAGATTTCGCTGAAAGTTCCCGTATTCCAGTCCTGATGGGCATGAATCTCTTCGGAACCGACATTGATGATCAGCTTCCCGTTAACACGGCTGATGGAATCAATGTCTCTCTTCGGCCACACACGCGGCATGTGATCCTCTTCGAAGTACATCCCACTGTTCAGAAGGCCCTGAAGGTAGCCTCCGAACTCAGCCTTCAATGGCTTGATGATCTTCTCGTTGCACTCACGGCAGTATCCAGGAACACCGTGAAACAGAGGAACCTTCTTCACTTCTCCACAGCAACGGCACTTGCCCTCTGCGAAGTTCTTGGCGCGTTCCAAATCCATGAGGCGAATTGAAGCGCGAGCGGGAATCGACACAGACTTTTCAAGCTGAATCGATTCCTTGTTGACCTTGAGGATCTTGACGCGAGTGTTATCAAACAGCGCCGAAATGTCAGCGTGCGTTGCCGAAACGAGATCACCAATAAATGGAATCTCATTTGAGCAGATTGGCTCCTTGAGCCGAACGATAGCCACAACATGGCTATCCATTCTGATATCCGCTTTGAATGATCCTTCCTTGAAATCATTCACAGTACCATCCACTTCCAGATGGATGATTCTTTCGACCTTCTCGTTCTCAGTGATAACAAAAGGCTTCCTACGCACGATGGCACGAGCATCGACATCACTTGTCGATTCGTTTACCAGATTTTTTACTTGATCAGCGAAGCGTTCAACGAGGTTCATTTGCATCCCGACGGGATAGAGTGTTCAATGGGTGGTATTCGACTTGAATACCTTCAGAAATATTATATCATAATACTTAGGGAACTTTTTTATGCTTCATAGACAGTTTGGTAATCTTGATTTGGCTCTTCCATGGAAGAATGATGAGAAGCCAATTTTTCAAGATGTACCAACTACGATGAGAATTGGAATAGTTGAAGAGGTTGATTCGAAAACTTATGTCATTAAAGTAAGAGATAGCCAAAGTGGACAACGTGGCATCATTTGTGTTATGGCTCAACCTCAGTTTTCCACTCTAGAAAAAACTGGAGCCTATAATCTACCTATTCCAGAATCTAAAGTCATTTATTACATGGATGGCGGAAATTCTGGAATCATTCTAGGAAATATTGTTAAAGGAACATTTGATCCAAAGAAGACACTTGAAGATGGAATTAATGCAAATCCTGGATTTGAATCATTTGTTGATTCTGGATCTTTAGTTGCCGCTGATCTACCATCTGATTTTGGATGGGTTCCTGGCGATCAAGGATTTATGAATGAACGCGGAAAAATCAAATTAACCACTGCTGGTGTTTTAATTTTAAAGAGTTCACCTTTCTGCTATATGTATATGTTACCTGCTAAGCAGGCTCGTCTATCGCATTTCTTATATGATGAAGAACGCGGTATTGGATATTTAAAAAGAAGAAGGTCCTTCTTCACTAATCTTACTGGTGCGTCTTTAAATGCTAACTATAAAGTTGAACAGTTAGAGGATATTCCAACTGCACCAGAAGCTGTCATTAGAGAAGAAACAGGATTCTTAGATAGAAACGCAGCAGTTAGCTCTGCTAATCACCAATCTGATATGGATATATCAGGACATATATTATCTGCGCTATCATCGGCTGTTGAAGTTCTTAAAGCTAGAGCTATTCGAAGAACAATGATCGCTAAGACGATAAAAGTACAAGGTCAAAGAACTGTATTCTCTCCAGTATACAAAGAAGAGAAAAGAGTTGATGGAACTGTTGTTGAACAAGTAGGTCATCTACCGGGGAAGCCATTCTATAACTTAGAGATTATTAAATCTCCAGTAGGGTATGTACATATAATCTGTAGAGATGAAAAACAGATGCCAACTGCCGTATTTAAAATGAATGCGATTGACGGGTCAATAAATATCGCAGCTAATGCTTTAACGTTATCATCACTACTTCAACCTCTAACTATCGTTGGAAGTGCTATAACTCTCAACGCAACCACTTCATTTGAAGTTAATGCGCCTATTATAAATCTGAATGCTTCAGCGCAGTTAGGATTAATTTCTCAGGGCGCAGCACAACTTGCTGGAGCTATGGTCGATATTAATGCTCAAGCAGCCATGACAATCAATGCGCCTTCGATTAATTCGTATCCAGTACCGGCTGCACTGCCCCCAGGCGTTCCTGCCGCTGCTCCAGCACCGATTACGGCTGGGATACTTCCTATTATTCAAGACAACTCTCCATTAGACGAAATTGTAGTAGACTAACATGGCAAGTTTTATTTGTGTAGGAAGAACTTTTTTATCTACATATGAGCCAAGGTGGACATCTACACCTTTGTATACGCAAGAATTGCCTACATTCTATCTTCCAGATGTTCCAGGCAATGATGAATCATCCACTTTACCATGGATGAGATATAACACGCAGTTATTATCTACACCGATAATGATTCCTGGTTTTTCGGGTTTGATGGCTATTCCAACGGAATTTCCTCAATTACCTGATGACTTTTGGTTTGCGTTTAAGCCTAGTTTAATTTCCTATTTAACTATTCATGTTACGTATCCCAATCCAGATCCAATTGATGCTTTGATAAACCCACTTGTAACAGTTGATCAGCATATAGCTCAAGGATTACCAGACTTAGATCCAACTATAGTTCCCATTGAACAATGGTTTAGAATCAATGGTCAGCCAGTTGTTACCGCTGGAGACATAATAACATTGGTTTGGAGTGGAAATTATGCAATTCCAGTTCCAGTTCCAGTTGGACTCGATATTCCTGCAATTACGCCTTTGATGCCTTATCCTCCTTATGATCCAACATGGTCATCTTATTATCCAGTTACAGCTACTATAACCGGAGCTTCTCATTGGAAGGTAAACGGTAAACCAATGGCACAAATGGGAATATCAATGGCACCACCCTTAGCTGTTAACTTTTTTTCTGGACAAGCGTTTCCTTTCTTCTCAGCTTGAATATGAATCACTACGGTTGTATTTACGGACTATTATCACCATCTAATAAATGGTATATAGGACAGACTACTTGTATTGATCCAATGAGATATATTACAATTACATATAAGTATGGAAAGGGTGCAGGGAGATGTAAAATTCAAAATGCTATTAATAAATATGGATTCGATTCGTTTAAGATTTTTATATTTGTTTATTTAGAAGATTCCAAATCTCTAGATTTAGCGGAAACTGGATTCATAGAGCTTTATGATTCTATATCGTATGGTTATAATATAAAGTTAGGAGGATGTAGTTCTAAGATGTCCGAAGAGACTAAAGAAAAGCTTAGGATCTCGCATACTGGAAAGGTATGTAGTCTAGATACAAGAGAGAAGATGAGAAATTCTAGGATAGACTACCTAAGTAATATCTCAAAAGATATTTTAAGTAAAAGATCAGAGAAATATGAGTATGAAGTAAGGAAGCCGGATGGTGAGTTGATATACACTACGAATCTTTTACAATTCTCAAGAGAAAATAATATTAGATCTAATCATCTCTCGGATAGAGGAATAAGTAGGGGTTGGCGTCTTATATCTAAGAAGTCGTTAGACTTGATAGTTTAACGTTAGTTACTAATATAAATCAGCGAGACAAAATACCATGATTCCAGTAAATCACATCGACTTATTTGTTCAGCCTGTAAAAGTAGATGTTGAGAAGGTCGCGGAGGTTAAGCTCAGCGATAACATTAATAATTGGGAAACTGAGTTAATCGAACACATAAACAGTGATCTTCCATATCTAGCTAAGATCCCGTATGAGATCCAGATTAAGCAGAAGGATAAAGAACTAGGCTATGCTCTAGGTTCTATTGTTCTAAAAATCGAAGGTATTCAAGCTGCCATTCCGATCATTATTAAGAAGAGAAAACTTCAAGCTCTTGATGTTCTCATGGAAGGCGAAGAGAACGCCACTCCCTTAACTGAAGACACTCTTATGTCTTTAGTTCAAAAGAAGCAATCACTTGGCAAGTTAACAGATACGAAGAACACTGGACTTGTTGATAGAGTTACAGCCGGTGCTTCAGATGAATCTGGACATATGCCACCGAATTATGGCAAGTATACATTTGCTTCGGTAAATAACGCGGATCCTAAAGCCATTAAGGAATATGAGGATCTTCTTAAAGAAGCTGCCTTCATAGCTGGATTCAAGGCTAAGAATCTTAATGGTCCACAATTATCTTTTAAGCCAAGATTAGTTACAAAAACTGGTGGAATTAAGAAGGTAGCTGGTCACATCATTAAAGAACCCAAGTCCATTCTAAGCTTATTAGAAAAGACAGGCTCTGCTCTCGTTGTTGATAAGAATAACGAACTCCATAAGGGTTTATTCATCGACAATGTAAGAACCCTTGATGGTGAGAAGGTCGCTCAGAAACTCTTCATTACCGATAAGGCTTATGCCTATCAGGAGAAGATCGCTGGACGCGCTGGATCATTTAAGGTTAGCGGCGAAACGGATTACTCAATTAACGATGAAGTTGTGTTCGTTATTAACGGTGTAGCTACTGAGCCTGTTAAAATAGCAATGAAAGCTAATGGCGAGAAGCTCGCTTGTGTTAATCATTTTGGTCGTAGATTTAATGCTTATCTAACGAATGTTGATAGCATTGTAAAGACTGCTTCAGGATACTTAATCCCGAAGAAAGCCGCCATTATCAAGCTTGGCAAGCGTATCGTTGCAAGAACTTCTGATGAGGCAATTCTCAAGACTGCTCAAGCTAAGCTTGGAAATAAGACCTATATCACTTGCGCTCCTGAATCCTATTCATTCAGCAACGAGAAGGTTGGAACATTCAATAATCTTCCTCATCTGAGAATGATGACTCTGATGAATGGATTCTATGAGAATGGCGTTGAACTATTAGAACAAGCTGAAAAGACCGGATCAGCGGTTATTTCAGCAATAGATATGGGTGTAGAGAAGAAGGCTTACAAAGTTCCTAAAGTCCTTTCTATTACCGATTCAGTGAAGCTCGCGGCCAATCTCGCTGATCCTGATTCAGTAGATGCAGTGCTATCACTAGGATTTATTAACGAAGATAACGTTGCTGATTTCGTAGAGATGGTTCCTCAGTTTGAGGAAGTTGTTAACCATCTTGCTAAGATCCTTATCTCTGTAAGACTTGGCATGGCAGGCGATCAAAATGTTATTAAGCATGCCATGAAGTACCTTCAGAGAGTTATCGACAATCTAAAGGCATTAAGATGAGAAGATCTGAACAGATTCTTAACACCATAGATGAATTAAGTGCAGCAACAAGAAAAGGCGAATTAAGACGCCTACTAGCTCACGTTGGCGTGGGCGGCGTTGGCGGTGGCTATGTAGGCCATAAAGTCGATCTTACTGAAAATAATCCTGACTTAAAATTAAGTAAGGGTCAGAGAAAGCTTCAATCCATACTTAAGGGTGCAATAGGTGGCGGAACGCTTGGAGTTGCAACTGGAGCATTGCACGCTGCTCATTTTAGTGATTCTCAAAATAAAGTAAAAAATAAGTTATTTGGTGAGTTTCATAAAGCTCGCAACGCAGAAGAAGCCACTGAATGGGCTGAAAGAGAAAAGAGGCGTGCGGATAGAGCAAGGGAATGGGCTGAGAGAGATAGAAAAAGTCAGCAAGAATACGAAGAGGCTAAAAAGAAATACGACGACACTTTTGATTCTTTCAGAAAAAAGTATAGTGGATCTGGATCTGGATCTGGACAACAAAGACGTAGCTACGAAGACTTCGCTGGATCAGCTAGATCATCTTATAGATCTAGACAGAAATCCATTCCAGATATCTTTAAGGAAAGAACTGGAGGCGAGATAAAAACTAAGGCTGATCTCAAGGCTTGGTATAGAAGGAAAGCTAAAGAGCATCATCCAGATAGACATATGCAGGCTCCTGAATTAGTTCGTAAAGAACACGAAGCTAAGTTCAAGGCTGCTGAAACGCTCCATTCAGAACTTCAAAAGCATCCAGACTTTGATAAGTTTGCCGCTTTGAAGTTAGCTGTTTTAAAAGTTGAAGGCTTATACGCTGATCCTGAATACCAAAAGGTTCAGAGAAAGTATAATGATGGTAATTTAGAAGATAAGTTCCAATATCACGCCTATAAGCGTGCATTAGATAGAGCTACCTATAATTACCATGCTAAAACACACCACTAAGCTTGCGGCTATTAAAGCTGCCATTAAGAAGTATAAACTCACCGCTTTACCTACCTATGGTGGAACAAATCTATCTATGGTTAAGAGCGACTTACCAAGGAATGCATATCCATGAATCTAGAACTTATTGAAGATGCAATTGAGAAGATTGCCGATGGTGCCGCTATGGCTAGGAAGGCTTTAGGATCGGCTAAATTAATTAAACCTGACACTCAACTCTCTAAGGGTCTTATTACACAAGGAGAGCATAGGAGTAAAATTAAAACTATGCTTTCATCTGCAAGACTACAGAGAGATAGTAAAGCTGGTAAATTAGCTCCTTTGGGTTCTGGTCATAAAGCGTACCCAGGTGTATATGAAGCTCCAATTAAATATGAACACGATGTATCAAGACCTGGATTCTTAAAAGTAATTAAATGAAACCCATCCCAGGCTTCCCTGGCTATCACATCTCTGAGGATGGTAAAATTACCAATCCTAAAGGGAAGTTGTTAACCAGAAAGGATGCCTGGGAAGGTTATCCAAGAGCGCGTCTAAAGAACGAAGAAGGTAAGTTCGTTAATAGAAAGATTCATCGTCTTGTAGCCTTGGCACATCTTGGCGTTAACGACGGTGAGATTCGTCATAAAGATAACAACAGAGCTAATGTAGCCGTTCATAATCTTGAGTGGGGAGATAGATTCTCAAACGCTCAAGATAGATTAGCTCGCGGGTCATATCATCTAAAGACAAAGCTTGTGGGTGGGAAAAGCCTACTTGTCTTAGGTGACGATAAGTACCTAGATCCTGAAGCTAAGAAAGTTTATAAGGTTACTGATCATCCTATTGGCGAAGAAGGTGTGATACCTGTAACATCATTAGAGAAGGTTGCATATTATCGTAAATATGCTCTCATTGATTTAGATACAGGAAAAATTCAAAGTGGATTAAATACATATGTTAATTCTGAAGAGTTTAGAAAAAGGCATATAGAGAAGAAGGCTTTCCTACGTCGTTTTTTAAAACCAAATGTAGCTGAACATGCATTTGATGCCGTATCCAGCGTTCAACTGCCTGGAGGTATGATTGGCAATGCAGTGACATCTGCAAAGCATGCTTATCAAGGCATTAAACCACATTTAGGTGGACCTGAAACATTACTTACTAAGAAGAAGATACTTAAGCCATCACCTGTATTTAAGGGACTTAACATCCCGTCTGTTCAGCACGGAGTTTACACAAAGAGAGGACTAAAGGAAGTAACTGCTTCTAAGCTATATCCAGAAGCTCATGAGTTACTATTTAATAGATTTACTCCTATAGAGCTATTAAAGGGTATTAAGAATAATCGTAAGTTTGACGGTAATTCCATTGATTATATTAAAGCCAACTTCCATCCAAGGAAGCTTGTAGATAAAGCTAACGCTGGTCATGAAGAGGCAAGAAAACTCGTAAAAGAGTTTGACTATGCAAGATCTGGCTTTGTTAAGAAAGCCGAATGGACTTCCAAGAAGAACGCTGATAGTCACGCATTAAAGCATGCAGATGAAATGGGATTAACAAAAGAGCAATATATTGCTCTGGCTAAATCAGCATTGAATGATAAGAAGTCTTTAATTAGCATTAGGGGTGATATACATAAGTCTCGTCATGGTAAGAATATTTTAGTTCATAAAGATGGAAAAGTAATTACTTATTACTCAAAAGTGGCTTACATTCGTAAAATTAAGAAGGGACTAGAGAGAGGTATTGATAACTTCCAAGATTGGGGTTATCATCAGGATGTCATTCAAACACATCAAGATATCAAAGAGAAGCGAAAGAAGAAATAGATTTACTTCGCTTGTCTAACATCTACTATATAGTAGATGCTCCCCTATGACCGACTACTGCGTGGGCTTTTCGTAGTCCACAACAGACGGTTCGACCTCATCTCAAAACAGATGAGATCGTTTGGGATTGCTCTGGCTGAAGATGTTCTGGAAAGTTACTACCACCAAGAGTTTATAACACTCCTGGCTGATGAGGACCAGATTTTTTTCAGCGGATCTGAGTTTCATTCGGTTCATCCGAATGTCCTAAAGAAGATCGTGGTTCAGTTAGACATCGGGGCATACTTCAGCCCCCGTTGGGATATATCTCGCTTTGAGAATATCTATCGTAATAGATTATTACAAAGACATATCGAAGCTTCGTTCATAGGTAAGTTAAACTCTGAGACAATCTCACAAGATATCTTAGATACATATCAGATCGAAGTTCCCATTCCTCTGATAGCAGAGTATAGAAGACTCTTCATCGATCTAAGCTGTGTAAAGAACCAGGACGACTGGTTTTTTTACATGAGAACTCTTCCAAGAGATGAACAACTATTCCGTAATGCTGTAATTACACAGCCTTCGGAATATGTCCGTTGGAAGCTAGGATGCAAGGTTTACATTGATCCTCTTGAAGCAACCAGACAAATCGCAACTGATATGTTCTGGAAGTACAAAGAGAGTCTTACGGATCAGACCATGCAAGGGCTTGAAACCACTCGGCGTGTGGCTGAGTTGGCGTTTAAGGCTATTGATCGCGTCCATAAGATTGATAAAGACAAGAAGCCTCTTAATAAGGCCAAGAACTTCAACCAGTTACTTCTCTCCTTTGGTGGGGCAGATGAGACTACGGTTGACGATCTACGCATTCCTACTAATAATGGGTAACAGGAACCAATCATGTCATTAGAACTTATTGAGCAAGCAATCGAAAAAGTAGCATTCTTACCCGCTGGGTCAGGTGCGGTACTCAAGGGAGCCTTCTCAAAGGGTTCTACCTGGAAGGGCATCGGAACTAGAGCCGCAATCGGCGCTGGTGTCGGAGGCGTAGGAAACGTACTTCTTGGCGATAAAGATCAATCAGTCATGGAACGCGCTACAAAGGGCGCTGTTGGTGGTGGATTGGTTGGTGGACTCTATGGAGCGGGTCGTGCTGCTCATGGAGCCATTAGGGGTGATGCCGTAGGTAAGGTTCGTAGTGCAGTGAGACAAAATAGATTCGTGAATAATGATCAAATTCACGGAACTATGGGAAATAGAAACGCCGATCAATTAGCTAGATATCAATCTGACTTAAAGGCTCATAAAGCTACGATTAGAGCCAAGATGAATCCAAGTGCAACTCCAGCACCAGCCGCCGCTCCTTAAGATAAAGCATGCTATCGCTAAGATAGCTGCTTTTAAGCTTAAAGCACCGGAAAAGAAACCGGAACAGACTCCAACACCTGTTCCGGCTATTGCTCCAACGAATGTCCCACCTTGAATGGTGGGATTTTTCGTTTAGTATGTATTCGTGAAGCCATCTACCCTTGCTCAAAAGATGTTGTCCCTTAAGGGTGGACCTTTAGACCTGAGAGGCAGACCATATCTCAAAGATGTATATGATTCAGATGCACAGAGAGTTCTCTTAAAGTTTGGCCGTCAGTCTGAAAAGTCTACTACTTTAAGTGCTAAAATAACATTAAATACAGCGTGCATCCCATACTTTAATACGCTGTTCGTTTCGCCTTCAGCTTCTCAGACGAAAGACTTTAGTAATGATCGTCTAAATCAGTTCATGAAGAATAGTGATTATATTGTAGATAATCTATTCGACCAAACATGTACTGATAGAGTAGATCAAAAGTCTCTTTTAAATGGTTCGAATGTATATCTGAGATATGCATTCCATAACGCTGACAGAACCCGTGGTATATCTGCTGATCAGGTAGTTCTTGATGAGCTTCAAGATATTCGAACTGATAATATTTCGGTTATTGAAGAATCTGCGTCTCACTCTGAGAGAGGTTTAAAGGGTCATCCATATAAGTCTTTCATCTTCGCAGGCACTCCTAAGACTACGAATAACTCAATGGAGTTCTTTTGGCGTAGATCCTCAATGCGTGAGTGGGGTATTAAATGCGAAGGTTGCGGACATTGGGCATTAGAACTCTCTACAAAGAACATTGGTAAAGAGTATCTTATATGCGAGAAATGCGGACATAGACTATATCCTCAAACTGGACGCTGGATTATCACGAATCCAGGTGCAGCTATTGAAGGATATCATATTTGTCAGTTAGCCGTTCCTTGGCTTGATTGGCAAAAAGACATTCTATTCAAATTAAATACCTATCCTCAGAATCGTTTCTATAACGAGGTTCTCGGGCTATCATACGATAGCGGTTCTAAGCCGTTAACCATGGCTCAACTTCGTCAATGCTGTAATCCTGATCGTAAGGATTGGTGGAAGCATGATGAAGGATATATACCAAGACCTTTGTTTGCTGGGATAGATTGGGCTTTAACAGCAGAGAAGTCCTTTACTATCCTAACCATAGGCGCTTGGCTTCCATTCCCTGAGAAGTTTGTTATTCTCTATCAGAAGAAGTATGAGGCTAATCTAGACCTACTCCAGCAAATTGAAGATATTAAGCTCGTTTGCGACCAATACGGCGTAGATCTTATTGGAGCGGATTGGGGTGCTGGTGTTCATAGTAACTTAAAGCTTATTGAACACTTCGGTTCCGATAGGGTTGCTCAGTATTATAACTCTGGATCTCAGAAGAACCGCATTCAGTGGAATGATAAGCGTCAGATGTTTACGATTAGCAGAACAACGGTAATGACAGATTTGTTTAACTATATACAAAAGTCTCGTATTGAATGGCCAGCATATGAAGTCTGTCAGGGATTCCTAACTGACTTCCTGAATGAAGATATCGAATACAATAAAGATGGTGTATTGTATTACGATCACAATCCAGATAGTCCTGATGATGCTATTCACTCGACTATGTATTGTATGTTAGCTGGAGAACTATTCTATACGAATAGGGGTAATAGCTAAAGAAAGGCGCTCATGCGCCATGGTTCAATCAACCATTCCTTCATTGGACTGAAGGAATTCAATCTCAGCCTGAGATACCTCGACATGTTGATTGTCGATCATCTCTTCAGAGATACTAGGATCTCCTTCTTCCTGCTTCTTGAGCATATCAAGCAACTTCTTCGATTCCATCACATAGGCATTCCACTTTGGTGTGGTTGCATCTGTGAGATCAACCCCGATGATATCGGGGCATTGGATTTCAGACATGGTTATGTCTCCTTATTAGTATTATACCTCATAGCTAAAAAAGACACTCATGGGAGTGTCCTAGCCTTCAATATGGCTTCGAATGTCTTTTGGTATTCAGACTTATTCTTGTCTTCTTCCTCTTCCCACTTCATATCTTTGAATGCTTCTTTTATCAAATAATACTGGCATATAGCATTCGCTATACCCAAAGCGATACTAGCAACAGCAAATCCGGTCAAGAACCTATCTGCCGCTACATTGGATTCATAAGCATTATGAATGCTATTGAATTCATTTAAAGTTGATATAGACTTGTTTATTTGAATTCCACGTAGCGTTGTATCAAGACGCATTGGAATCATTGGTTGATATGTCATATGGATGTTATACCTAAAAAACATCAACCGTGCCTCAGTATTGCTACTGAGGTCACTTTAAACCTTTCGGTGGTTGATGTTCTCCTTGGCCTTACTTCTTCAGTTCGGCCAACTCCTGCTTCAGCTCTTCCAGGTAGCTCTTGCGCTTGATCTTGTTGATCTCGCGTTCGATCTCCCGGATCTCCTTCTGTTCCTCGTCTTCCTGCTTCTTCTTCTCGATCTGCTCTTTCACGACCTCGGAACCCGCCACCAACATGGCGGCGAGGCTGGTCATGCAGAGGTTCTGGAACTCGCGCTCCTTGGACATGTTAATGCCCTCCTTACTATTCTTATACCTAAAAACAACCCCCTATTTGGGGGTCATCTTCAGCCGACAGATTTGCCTCAATAACTCGTGACTTGAGTTTTCGATGACAAATCCTGGGAAGTTCTCCCAATCGGCTATATCGACCTCCATCAAGAACTTGATAGCCAGTTCTATGACTTCAATCTGATATTCCTGGTCTAGAGAAACCAAGAAATCCAGATGCGGAATCTGTCTCTCAACCATATTGAAATCATCCATCTCAAGATGACGCTTCTTGGCTTTCGCCAGCGTATTCTTAAGAAGAATAATCTTCGCACCCCGTAAACAGGCGATGGTGCCGATGATCGCCCCTAGCCCTAGCATAAATTTTCTCCTTAGTTATATTATACCATATGGAAAAGAAGTCATTCTTGGGCGGATTGTTTATGAAGTCCGGTCTTCATCAGGCTGCAAACTTTGGATTGAGAAGGCTTGGTTGGGGTAAACATTACTACACTGGATCTTCTGCCGCTGGAATAAGGGCTGCATTAACTGGAAAAGCTCACTTTCCAACTATAAGAAGAACTATTGGAGGTATAGCTCCAGATTTAACTGGATTAAGCGATTATGAGTTATCTAAAGGATTAACAGAAGCAGCTAAGCATCATATAAGTAAAGCATCAAAAGGTAAAGTTTCACACGAAGATATCATTCATATGTTGGGTGGAAAGACAAACCTTCCAAAAGACAGAATAGAGCTTTTAGATAAGCTTAAGCAGAATAAAGAATTAAAGATGCATTTTAGTGGATTAGGTGTTAATCCACAATCCGTACTTGGGAAAAACCTAAAGGGCGGTATTGAGAAGTTCAAAAAGGAAGGTTTAGAACCTAAACGTGGTGCTATAGGAAGATTCTTTAGAAAATACGCTAAGGGACAAGATAAGCAAAAAGAGCTATTTACAGAACCAATTGCTCAATTATCTCTAGGTCAAATTCCAACAACTTCAGTAATTAGTAGCGGAGCAACCCATGCGGCAAATAAAGGATTCACTTCTCCTATATTAGCTGCCAAGGGTCATGTAATGGAGTCCGGGATACGCTGATGTTGCTAGAGCGAAGAGATCTTATCTTGATAAAATGAAGGATAAAGGAATTTCAACAATAGGAACAATTGATCCTGCTGTGTCTGAATTTAAAGATTTAGGAAGAGATTTCGGAAGAGCGGATTTAGCAGCTAGAAAGAAAGTAATTCTTGCTAATCAAGCTTTATTACATAAAGCAAAGGGATTAGGTCTATCTAAGCAGGAATTACTAAATAAGTATAAAGAAGCTAAATCAATAATACCAGAATCAGCTAATGATCCAATCAGACAAGGCATTCTCGGATACAGGAAAGGATATAGAGCAGTAAGGGAATTTATACCTAAGATTCAACCAATGAAAACTGAAATTACAAATATAATAAATAACGCTCAAAGAGATATATCTGTTAATGCTAGATTGGCATATAGGAAAGCTAGAGGGGCTGTAGGGGATGCTTATAGTAATACTACGTCATTAGCTAAAAAAGGATACGATAGGTTGATGGGTAATAGTTAGAACACTCCATGAAGGAGTGCCGACAAACTCGTTAAGCATCCTTTCGGGTAGCTGTTGAGCTTGTCTGATTTGTTCGCCGGTCAGGGCTTCTTGGCGGCAGCGTGGGCCGCCAGCACCGCCGCCTGTTCGGCGTTGGGCTTGGTGACGAAGTACGTGACGAGGCTTCCCGTCACCGCGCCAGCCACGAAGCCAGCGGAGAAAGCCTGAACCGGGGTGAGGCTGCTGAGCATGCTGATATCCTCCTTCAAGGACGAGAACCCATGATCTTCTGGATCACTTTCTCTAAATATATTATACCATTTGGAGGGTCCTTTTTCCCTTAAAGTGTCCCTGTGCAGGGACATATTGATTTTAGGCTTCTTATCTATACTATGTTTCATATGTTCGATAGCGACTCTTGCAGGACTTGGGCTAAGGAAGCGTCTGATGCTTATCTAGCTGATAGCACCCCTCTAGGGGACACTATCGCTGGAATAGCTAAAAAGAACTCCTTAAACCCCAATCAGATACAAAGAGTCGTGGAATTGACTAATTCCATCACTCATGCTAGACTATTCCAGAAGGAAAAGGATAAGACCTTTACCTTCCCACTGGCTAAATTAGACGATATTCTAGCTAAAACTAAGGAAACTACCGTGAAAGTAGCTGAAGCATACGTTTCAATGCCCGATATTCAACGTCCAGTGGAATCCACTAAGATAGCTGAGTTATTTGATAGCCCTGAAGTCTTGGATATTAATAAGATAGCCACTCTAAAGAAGGCTCAAATCTACATTGAGAAGATGGAAAAGGCTGCTGAATGCCTAAATGACGCTCTAATTCTAGCCGATCTTAATGCCGTCCAGTATCTCAAGGATGCCAAAACGGTCATTAAACAGATGCTTTTAGACTCATATCATATGGAAGACCTCTTTGCGGCTATGATTGGGGCTATGCCAGATAAGAAAATGGAGCTTTTAAGCTTATTTAGCTCTATCTGCAAGGAGCTTTCAGAAGAAGGGGTTAAGATTGCTTCCCTTTCAGTAGATCCAAACTATATATCTTCTCTATTAAAGACTCAGAATATCAGAGTTGTCAATGGTCAGCACCCTCTTTACATGAATGTAAAGGGATATTTCGACCAAGTTGATGAAGTTGCAGCCAAAAAGAATAGCATCGAATGGCTTGGAAGCAAGATCAACGAGCTAAAACATGCAATTAAATGAGCATTCTATTAACGGCATGCTGAAATTAGCAGGTATATACTCCAGTGTTATGACTGGCGGATATAATCTAGCTAAGAAAGGGATTTCTTCTTTAAAGCCTTTAGTCTCCAAAGAAGTCTCTCCAGGTGTCAGACGCCTCTCATTAAAGAGAATGGCTATGACAGGAGCAGGTCTTTATGGTGCCAAGAAGCTAACAGATCAAGTCTTAGAAAATCAACGTAACCTTTCAAGAGACTATATGGATGATATTCATCCGTATCGTCAATCAGACACACTAAGGATGGCAAGATGAACACTCAATTATACAATGAGTTACTAGAAGCTAAGGCAAATGGTACTTTGGGTACTGTTCTCCTTGAGAAATTCGCCTCTCTAAACATTAAGTCTGAAGATGAAGTTCGGCATTTATTTGATTGCACGAATGAAAAGCTTGCATGGAAGGGTGGTGGCGGTGGTCCAGCACCAACACCTAGTAAATCAACCACTTTAGGCAAGGTAATTCTAGGCTTATCATTAGCTGGAATTGCATCAGTTCCTATTGGAGCCATGATTTCTAAGGCAAACCAGAAGAAGTCCACATTTGATAAGATCAAAGCTTCTAATCCTGCATTAGCTCAGGATGCCAAGACTAAGGATCATTACGACATGCTATGGCATGAGCTTCTAATCCTGCATTAGCTCAGGATGCCAAGACTAAGGATCATTACGACATGCTATGGCATGTTGCTCCTAATCTTGCTGGAAATCATGTTATTGCCGCTTCTGTTCTTGAACAGCTTAAGGCTTATGACATGATTGATCACCAGATGATCGCTAAGCTTGTTGAAGCCGATAAGAACATGGCAGAGAGCAAGTCGAAGAGCGGTATGATTCAGAATGCCAGTAACCTCTCAACAATCGGAAAGAACATTTCCGATATGGCGAACAAGTAAATGGACGGCAAAAAGATTGTAGAGCAATATCTTAAGATTGCTCCATATCTTGGTGCTGCTGGAACCGGCGCTGCCATTGGTGGCGCTGTTTCCGATGATCGTAAGAAGGGCGCTATGAAAGGCGCTCTTATTGGACTTGGTTCGTTGGTTGGTGGAAGATTGGCTGCAAAAGGTGGATCTTCTATTGCTAATAGGTTCCTAGGTAAGGATAAATTGAAATTTGCAAACGAGTTCCGTGAACTAGAAAAGAAAATTGGAACGGATGCAGCTATTCATAAAGTAAATATAGACGCTTTAGTTGCAAACGGAAAAGTAGATGCTGCTAATACATACATATCTAAACTTCAAACTGAAGGTTTAGGCGCAGCATATGCATCTCTTGGCGAGAATCATAAATATATTCCAGAAATTCCAAAGGATATGTTTGCAAAGCTTCTTTCTAAAGAAAGCGGAATTATCGGTGGCGCAGCAACTATTGGTTCTTCTGCTGGTTTAGCTGGAACCGCATACGCATTAAGAAATGGTAATAGTTCTAAAAAATAAGAACATCGTAGGTTACTACGATGGAATGATTCATGCGGACAATGAGCATGACATTCGCTTAATAAATACATGTCTTAATGTAAATCTTGACAAAGCAGACGAATATCATAAGCTAAAAGATAGATTACACGCCCCTTACTTCTGTAAGCGTGGAACAACTAACCAATCCTTTAGGATAAAGCAAAATGTCATTAAATCTCATTGAAGATGCAATTGAGAAAATAGCTTTATTATCAGCCGCAAACACAGCAGCACGATTTGGATTAATCGGTGGCGCTGTTGGCGCTTTTAGAAAGAAAGATAAAGACGAGTCTCGTCTTCATTCCATTCTTAGAAGTGCTGGAACTGGCGCTGCCGTTGGAGCAGGCGGAAACATAGCTGCAAGAGGCTTAGCTAAGGCTGTTAAATTTAGCCCTGGCAAAGCTGAAGTAGCAAAGCTCGTTGGAGATAAGAAGACTTATAACAAAGAAATGCTTAAAGCATTGGCTGTACTTGGTGGTGGAACCGCTGGTAGTATTGGTGCTTATCACCTTGCCAAGAGAAAAGAAAATAAGTAATGTTTAAAGCCATCGACATCGGACCATTGCTGGATGACGGCGAATTAGCCGTTAAACTCATGCCCGTTGGCGATGAGGAAAAGACAGCTTCCGTACTTGGAAAGCATATTCCTGATGAGATCGCTCTCTTCGCTAAAGCGGCTAAGTCTTCTGAAGACTGTGTTTGGCTTCATGTTATCGCCATGACGGCTGGAGACTTTTATGGTCCCAATCGTAATGGCGATTTCTTCTATGAAGCTGATCTTCTTGGAATGCAAGATCAAGAAGAAGCTAATAAGAATATTGGCGAATATACTGGAAAGCCACTTCAACGCTATAAGACATTCTTACAGGCTTCATTCTATCATCATCATAAGAATAAGCCAGATCTAGGGCATCCTCGCTTTGGTCGTGTTGTAGTTGTAGCTTACAACCACATCATGCATCGTGTTGAGCTTGTTCTACAAGTATTCAGAATTACTAAGAAGATTGGTGATATCACCTATCTTGGTGATCCTGATACTTGCGGAAAGGCTATGAGAGGCGAACAAATCGCTTTCTCCATGGGATGCAAGGTTCCTGGTGACTATTGCTCAATTACTGGTGTATGGAATAAGACGGTTGCTAACTATGGATTGCACTTAAAGACCATGATGGGTCGTATAATGCCTGATGGAAGGCGTGTATACGCAATTAATAGAAAACCAAGATTCTTCGATATCTCAAAGGTTCTTATTCCCGCAGACCCACTTGGGCTATCCATTACTAAAGTAGCTTCAGTAATCATTGGATCTGCTCAGAAAGCTCTGGATTACGGCATGGAAGATAACGAGAAGCTTTCAATCTTAAAGAAGTCTGAAATAAAGAAAATAATTCCAGATGGCAAACTGATTGGTGAATTAGCCGATCAGCATGAGATGCCTGGATTAGAATATACTGATGATGATCTTCCTAGTAATGTATTAGATAGTCTAGGCAACCTATCTTTAGGCAAGGCTCTTACTAACCTATTAGCTTCAGGCATGCTTGCTTCACCAAGAGAAGTTGGCACTATCATTACTATTCGTATTCAACGTTCTCCTAACTGGATGAAAGAGACTCCTGATATTGATTGGAATGGTGGAGTGGATTCTGATGTTCAGAAAGAACTCGCTAAGCATGCTGCAAGTCGTTCTTTCTTTGGGCATCTTCCATTAAATAGAATGGAGAAGCTGGCTAATGTTGAAGAGAAGGCTGAAAAGTCTCTTCCAGATAAGATTTACGAGAAGTTTAACAAGCAACTTCCAGTTGGTGTGACGATGGGTGCATTGATTGCATCTATATATACGTTGTATCGTGCCAACATTCGTAGCGGAACATTAGAAAGTTTCTTTAAACTAATCGATAAGAATCCATATATTCTTCCTGCTGTCATTGGTGGTGGAACTTTGGCAAGTTCAACCATATCAGCAGCTATGGAGAAGAAAGCTGATATGCACAAGCATATCAATAAACTTCTTTTAGCTACTGCTATTCCATATGTTGGATCTGCCTATCTGACTCAAAGAGAGAAGGAAGGCAAGCAACTTGGTGCTGTCTCAAGATTCATTAAAGACAATCCAGGTGCTTTGGCTATCGGCAGCAACATAGCTGCTTTTGGTGGAGCAAAAGCCCTAAAGGACAAACTGACTTCAAAAGTTGCTCACTTGAAAAAGTGCGCGGGCTTAGATAAGATGGATGTGATAGATAACTTTGTCGTGCAGCCAATGACATCACTTTCGGGAAGCATTCCGCATTCGATGGTTGGTGGTTCGATAGATAGTTATGTCCTAAACAAACTTCTCAATCGTAAGAGAAAAACCCTTCCTTCCTCAACGGAGAAATAAAATGCAGATCGAAGATTTACTCGCACAGCTTGCTGCTGGTAGCGAAAAAACTGGCACTGAGGCTGAAAAGACCGCTGCTGCCGCATCAACCACCCTTCCTGAAGGTATTTCTGCTGAAGTCTTAGCTATGGCTAAGGCTCTCTCAGAAGACAAGGAAGCTCTCGCTGCTCTTCAGAGCATGAGCGAGGACTCAGAGAAGACTGCTGAAGCTGAGAAGCTTGCAGAAGAGCTTGAGTTCCAAGGCCGTCTGTTTGCTCGCGGTTTAATCGCTGAGCAGACCAAGATTGCCTATCTTTCAGACCAGATCGACGAAGATGCCGTTATTAAGACTGCCGAAGCACTTCACATGACTCTCGATGAGATTATGGGCGAGAAGATCGCTGATGCTCATGAGCAGGCTTACACCGCTGCCCAGAATAATTCTGGCGCTGGTCATGTCGAAGTTGCTCAGAACGCTCATGAGCGTCCTGTTGCAAAGGCAGAAGAACTCAAGGGCTTAGCCGCAGTTGCGAATGCTCTTAAGAAGGTCAAAGTCAACAAAACCGATCAGCCCGTTAACGGCTAATCATAAACAATCCATACCTACAAGGAAAATAACATGGATCTCGCAGAATACTACGAAGAAGTCACCAAGACCGCTGGCCTGAAAGAGGAAGCCGACGTTAGCGAAGAGAAGGTAGCTGCCATCGTTGCAGTTTCCGAACAATTCGATATCGACGGAATCGCTTTCGAAAACGAAGACGAGAAGATTGCTGCCGCAGTCGCTATCGTTGAAGGATTCGAGTCAGTTGTTGAGGAATCAGAGAAGGACGCAGGCGTTGGCGAAATGTACAACAAGGTCAAGGGTCATCTCGCTGCTGGATATGCAAAGGTGAAGGAAAAGGCTGGAAAGGCTTACGCCGCCACCAAGGAACACCTAAAGACGCATAAGGGCAAGTATTACGCTGGCGCTGGCGGTGCTGCCGCTGGTGGAGTTGCTGGATACGTCGCTGGCCGCAGAAGCAAGAGCAAGTAAGCTTTTAAAAGCTTACTATACGAAAACCCCGCTCTTGTAGCGGGGTTTTTCGTTTCGCTTGTCATTTATAAGTAAAATCATACACTATCTACGGAGTAATATATGAACCTTTCAGTAGAAGATATTGTTAAAGAAGCCGTAGCTAAGGGAAAGAGCTTCGTTCCAGTTCCTAAGCATTCAGATGAATCTGAGCCTGCTAAGTTAGCTTCAGCCTTAGAAGCTCTTGCCGAAGATGCAGATGAAGAAGCTCAGGCTTATGCTAAGCATACAGAAGAAAAAAACGAAAAGTTAGCTTCAATTAAAGAATTCGTGGATACACTACACGAAGTTTTATGATAGAGCAGAGGAATAAATTTAGAGAGGCTGAATTTGCCCGTCAAGGAAGCGGATCTCTAACAGTAGATGCCGCTAAGGGTCTTACTGGTTTAGCTGGTGGAGCCGTTGGTGCTGCGAGAGGTAAGGGATTTTCTGAATCAAGAAAGAAAACCTCTGAAGCAGTTGGAAAAGGTCTTTGGCATGGATTTGGAAAGCATGTAGATTATGCAGATAGATACTTAGGTGGAGCAGCTTCTAAGATTCCAATTCTTGGAAGAATGTTTAAATCAAAAGAGAGATTTGAACACGCTTTAACACCTGAAATTAAAGCTAAGTTAGGAAAAGAAGTCCTTAATCCAGCGGAACGTCATGCAGTTACCGCTGCAACAGAAGGTGTGAATGTTCGTAGACTTTCAACGCCAATTAAAGGTGTTGCTAAGGTTGCCGTTCCAATTGCCGCATCTATGTATATAGGTGATAAGATGATGAAATATAAAGAACGAAAAGCAGCAGAGCAACAACAAAAGAACGCTGAATTAAGCGTTGTTGTTCAAAAATCAGTCCTCTTGAAAACAGCAGGGGTTCTCCGTAATCTAGATCAGGAGAAAAAAGCAGCCCTAGCTGAACTTGCAGAGACTACCAAACTCGCTACTGCTCAGAAGGCAGTTTTATCTTTAGTCAGAGAAGGTTTAATAGACCTTGATGACATAGACGAAAAGATAGCAGAGTTAGTTGAGCATCCAGATAGAGCAGAATCATTCTTCAATGTTCCAAAGACTTCAAACTTCGGAACTCTTTCGACTTCAACAACCTCTTCTTCGAATCCCCTAGAAGACTTCCTACTCAACGGAGAAAAATAAGATGTCACTAGAAATGCTTACCCGCACAGAAGACATTCGCCGCAATGTCCTGAACAATAGCGGCAACGCTGTTGTTCGTTCAGGCTCATGGGTTGCCCGTGATGCCAATGGCAATGCCAAAACCCCTTCAGCAGGTGAAGTTTCCGCTGGCGTTGCTCAGCTTGTCATTCTCGGCAACGAGAATGCTCGTCCTGATAGCATCGGCAGCGAAACAGTCACCGTCCAGTATGGCCAGAATCGTTTCGCTGTAACAAGCGAAGGATTCGTTGATACAAGCGTAGTAGTTGGTTGCGAGCTTCAGATCGTCAATACACCATCAGGTGTAGGTGAGATTGGTTACAAGCTCGGATTCAAGGCTGCTGGCGCGACTGTTGCCATCTGCGAAGAGATCTCAGGCGGAAGACTCGTCTTCCGTACCCTCCGCTAAACTTATATACTAAAAATATAAAGGACAACATTCAATGAGCGACAATTCAGCAATCCTAAATGGCCTCTTCGTAGATGCCGTTTCAACATCAGACGGGCTTGAAAAGCTCGCTGAAGTCGGTGGAGCTTACATCCAGAAGATCCTGCGTGAGACTTCGTTCGCACGCCAGATTCTTCCTCCGGTCAATGTAACTCGTACCGATGTTACCCGTAGCGTTGATCACGATGGATTCGTCAAGATCATCGACATTGAGCCTGATTCGAAGGCTATGGCGATGAACTTCCTTGGCGAGCCAGATGGCCGCTACATCACTGGCGCTCGTTACGCCGTTCCTTTCTTCCGCGTTGCTTCGGAAGACTTCAGCAAGGATGAAACCGAACTGATGGCCTATGACTACCCGATCACAAGAGTGATTGAGGAAAATAGCGTCAAGGATATTCAGGAGATCGAAGATAAGGTCTTCATGAAGTATGTTGACTCAGGCATTCGTTCGAATGCTATGTTCGTCAACTATGTCGGCACCAGCAAGAATCTCAGCAAGGCAGCCGTTAAGACTCTGATCAATCTGATCGAAGCCAAGCGTCTGAAGTGCGAAGTTCTTCTGATGGCAACGACCACCTGGAACGACGTTCTGGAGTTCGACTACAGCGTTCTTGGCTCGGATCTGATCTCAAAGGTAACTGTTGAAGGATACACCTACAACACGTTCCTTGGCCGCAAGGTGATCACTTCGATCAAGGAATCGATGTTCTTCAAGAACGCCAAGTTCCAGAATGCAGGAACCGTAACGGTAGTTGCTTCGACATCGGCTGTCGTAACAACCAATATCTTCAACGGAACCTTCGACACTGCCATCATCGGCATTGGCGACACCGTTGTAGTCTCGGGTGCTGGTGCCAACACTGGCAAGACCGGAACCGTGGTTTCAGTCTCAGCAACCCAGCTTGTTGTTACTGCCACGCTTGCCAACGAAGCTGCCGCTGAAACCCTGACCATCACGGCTAAGAGCCTGAAGACGATCTACGCCTTCACCGCCCCACGCTTCCTTGGTCACTTCTTCATCCTGAACCAGACGAAGTTCGTGATCAAGAAGGATATGAACATCATCACCTTCCGCGCTTGGGAAGATGTTGCTATCGGTATCGGCAACCTGAATGCCGCCGCTGGCGTAACTCTCGACTCATAATCGAGATTAGCTTCATAAGCTATGCTAAACCCAGGACTAACACTCCTGGGTTTAGTTTTTAAAACTTTCCCTCTTGTAAAATTCAAACATACCTCTACTATAAAGCACAGATAGGAAACATAAAATGTTCTCGGTCAAAAATCGCTCTAATATCCGTCAGGTTACGCCCTACGGCGAATTTGGCGCGTTTGAGTCTAAGACATTCTATCCAGTTTCTAAGATTTATGCGAATGCTCGGGCTTTCTTTATTCAAAAGCCTCAATTTGAGACTTTTGATAATTTATTGCCTGTAGAACCAGCTAAAGCTCCTGTTGCCAAGGTTGATCCACCAAAACCAGTAGATCCACCAGCAGCCCCAACTGAAGAGAAACTGAAGCAAGAAGAGGTAGTTGCTCCTTCGACTGAAAAAGTTGACGAAGTAGTACCCGCTGAAGTACCAGTTGTGGAAAAGAAGCCGAAGGGCAAGCGTTCGTTCTAAATCTAAAAATTCTCAGTGAATTTTAGAGCTAGGATCTACTTGATCCTAGCTCTTTTTGTTTTAGACTATATTCATGTCAACTCCGCATTTGTTTGATTTCGTAATTAACAGAGTTCGAATCTATATTCGTGATTCTAAAGAGTTAAATAAGCTTTTAGGTAACAAGTTTGAATCAGACGATACTGCTGTTCGTCAGGCTATCATTGATGCAATTAATGATTGGAATATCTCTCAGCCTCCACTTACTCCAATTGATCTGAGAACACATCCAGCTAAGATTTTACTCGTAAGAAAAGCTTGTGTTGAATTAATGAAGTCTGCAATGATTTGGCATAGCAGAGAACACATGCCATCACAAGATGGCGGAACATCTGCTGATGACCATGCGAAGTTTGCTGAGTATTCGCAATGGATTGGAATGATTGAAGCTGATTATGAAACTAAGAAATCAGCATTAAAAGTCTCAATGAATGTTGCTCAGTGTTTCGGTGGTTTAGCATCGGAATACTCATATGGATGGGAAGATTGGGGCTACAATTTCCGCTCTGTGGATATGGTTTCTGGATACCCTCCAAATCAATCTGGCACAGGAACAGGTGGAAGTCCAGCTACGGGGGGCGATCCGTTCTTTGACCCCATGGAAGAAGGCCAAGCACCCGTTGGTGGGCCTCCTGTAGCAGAGCCTACACTACCAGAGCGCACAGGCGATGTTCTTACATTCATTCTTACACATACTAATGCACCTTCGAAGAAGTTGTTCCGTATTCCAGCTAATGCGACAGTTTACGAGATAAGAGTTCAAGTTGAGAATGCATTTACTGGATTAGGTGGTCCAATCGAATTAACCGTTGGAGATGTTGGACAAACAGATCGTCTAGCACAAGCCATTGAATCTGATATGGCCACAGTTGGAACATATGTAATTAACGTTGATTACACATATGCCGCAGCAGAAGATATTTATGTGTACATTGGCAATGTTCCTATCATTGGTAAGTGTAAGGTCATTCTAACCTACGATACGGCACAGTAATGGCAGAGAAGGCTGAAAACATCAAGCGCATCATGTCATCCTATCTTAGGATGGCTGGTGGGCGTATTAAATGGGTTATGGGTGTTTTACATCTCAGAAATGAGAGTGACACATCATATCAGAATCTTTCTGCTGGAGATGCAGAACTAGATTCAGTTACATTAAAAGATGTAACTAGAACAAATTCGTTAAGAATAAAGCCAGATCCGAATACCGGCACATATGATATCACACTTCCTCAATCATCGCCAAATCCTGGGGATACTCTTAGAGTAATTAATCCAGCAGGCGATACGGAATGGTCAGATCAGATCACAGCATTAGGAAATCCATTCTTCGAAGAAACCACCATGTCATATGGACAGGTGACATATCCGCTTCAATTTGCGCCATCTTTATCAAACCCAATTCAAGCATTAGTTAATGGCATTGAGGTTGAATTTACCATCTTAGCTAATACAATCACTATAACAACTTATTCATCAGGAGAAATAGAGAACACGGATATTCTTCGTGTTTACTATTACAAATAATCTATGAAGCCCACAGCCAAACAACTTAACGTTCTTGTAGGTCAGGCTAAATGGAACAGCGTATTTGCTGGAACCATTCCGGCATCGACTGGAATTATTGTCACTACAGCCTTTGCTGGTATGGTGAATGGTGGAACTGATTCGGTGGCTGGTGTTTATACAACAGCACCGCAGAATAAGATCTTCCTAAGAAATCGCGCTACTGGTAAAGCTTTCGAAGACTCATCGAATTGTCAGATTATTGGTCGATTGACATACTCGGCTACTGTCTGGACCATTAACTTCTACTACATCAGCGGTGGAGCAGAAGTAGCCTATAACTTCACGGGTAATCCTGACGTAGGTGCAAACTTTGACTTTAGATGGTGTGAGTCGATTCAGCTTAAGGATGCAAGTCCAACGGCTGTTGTTGACTTTGGCGAGGGTATTGACGAGCTTGAAGCAAGCTCACCATTATCTCACGATCATATCGTTGATAAGATCGTAGCGACTTCTCTTCAAACATCATTTGCTTTATCTCAAACGCCCAAGACTGCAACTGAAGTTGCTATGTTTGTTAATGGTATTCGTTACAATTACACAACTGACTACACTATAGCTGTAGTCACATTAACTTGGCTAGATACTGACTTTACCATGGCAGCCGGTGATGTTGTAACCCTTGTCTACATGAAATGATTCAATCTAAGCAAATCACCAATCAGTTCGTTAATGACCAATCGGAGAAAACTTCGATTGTAGATAACGATACTATTTTAATATCAGATAGTGCTGATAGTGGAAAGTCTAAGAAGATAAAAAAGGAAAATCTTTTAGCTGATTATCTTACAAATGAAACTGGAGTAGAGTTTCTTGTAGATTCAATTGATAACGGTGGTATAGAGTATATTGACGGCGATGGTGCTTCTTGGAATACAACTACTTCTATTATTGGAAGTTCATCTGGAGCAACTGCCACAGTAAGAGGAACTACTGGCACTACTACTGGTTTCTTAGCACTAACTGGAATAGTTGGCAATTTCCAAGTTGGTGAAACTATTACAAGTCAACAATCACCATTTAAAGTATCAAAAGTTGCTCAATTCAAGAAGCAGATGGTTTCTGTTGAGAGAGTCCAATCTGGTTGCTCAATTCAAGAAGCAGATGGTTTCTGTTGAGAGAGTCCAATCTGGAAGTAACGATGTATTCCTTTATGGCGCTCCTTGGGGATTAAATGAGAGAATAAAGGAACTTGGTTCTGCATCACCAAACCAAATATTTTGGGCTGGACAGAACGCTAGTTGGTTATTTGCATCTACTGGTTTTAATAGTGATATTGTAATTCAAAAGCAATTTACTGGTGCAATAGTCCCAAGCAACTCCATTAGGCTCGGATGGGAAGGTAGTTACGCACAGTTAACTGTTGGCGGTGTTACCATAATGAATATCATAGGTGGGAATACAACCTATGTCGGAACGGTATTAGTACCTAAATTAAATTTAATAAATACTAATGTAACTTCAAGTGTCGATGGTGATTTATGGTATTATGAAGATGTTCCAGGAGAAGGAAGTGGTATATTCTTCAATTCTGGCGGAAATGTCAAACAACTTGATTTTGATTCTAATACAGTTGGTCCAATCCAAAAAGTTGTATTAAATGATAATGGTAATGGAACAATCAATGTTCCTGCATTACCAGTATTCCTTTATTCAACTGCAAGTTGGATAGGAACATATAGACATTATCATATTCCAGAAGCATTAAATCTTTCTCTTACAGATAATGCAATTAACTATCTGGTTGCTAACTATAATTCTGGATCACCTGTTTACCAGATAACAACAAACTCAGCGATTATAAACAACTCTAATATTGCTCTTATAGCAACTATGAGTCGTTATGGAACTGAGATACATTGGATACCTGTTGATTGGGGATTAGCAACTGCTGTTAAATTAAATAATCGTCAAGTTAATATTCAGAGATTTCAGAGAAGCTCTGGATTAATGCTGAGCGAAACTCCAACAAGAATAATAAATATTTCCAGTGGTGTTATATGGTATGGTCATACGAGTTACGCTGAAAGTGCAGTAGTATCATCCAGTAATAATGCTGACTTCTGGTATCATTCTGGCGGAAATTGGACAAAGAGTATCGTATCTGAGTATAATAACACTCAGTATGACGATGGAACTGATCTACAAATTTTAGGTAATAATAATTATACAGTCAATTGGGTATACCGTTATATTGATGGTGCTGGATTACCTAAGATAGCTTATGTTCTTAGTAATGGAAACTATAATAACATTGCCAATGCAAAATCTGCAACGGCTCCAATAATATCAACTATTCTTGACAGAACGGCTATTTTAGTTGGAAGAATAATAGTTCAGAAGAATGCAACCGTAGCAACTCAAATTGACTCAGCGTTCATACAAACATTTGCTGGAAGCACTGTTACCAACCATGATAGTCTGAGCGGATTACAGGGTGGAATTACTGGTGAGTATTATCATTTAACTAATCAACAGCATACAGGTTTAATTACTAAGACTCTTACATTCGTCATTGATGGTGGAGGTAGTGTTCCAGCTACAGGAGCTTATGCTTCAATTCGTATTCCATTTTCTGGAACTATAACAGGATGGTCTATTGTTGCTGATGTTTCTGGATCGGTAGTATTGGATATTTGGAAGCTTAATGGAGTAAAGCCAACAAATGTTGATTCAATTACAGCTTTAGATAAACCAACGCTAACTACGAGTGATATTGCTACATCAAGCACTCTTACCGGATGGACAACTGCCGTTCTAGCTGGAGATGTAATGACAGTTGAATTAGAGTCTGTTACTACATCAACAAGACTAACACTTCAATTGGATATTGAGCTATGAGTGATATAGAGAAACAGATAAATGAGTTCATGGCTGAAGAATTTAAAAAATTTATTTTAGATTCCCTAAATAGCAGAGAATTACTATCTAGAAGAATAGAAATTCCTTATCTTGGAACATATAAAGCAGTTGTATTATCTGCACCAAGAGATAGCGAAGGTATTCTTCTTGAAGGCACTATTCTTTTTAAGAAAGATTAAGTATGGTTGCCAAGAATACTTTATTCTATCCATTTCCGACTGTTCCAGAACAATATTCTCCTGTTTTTGATAGTGTTCAGATTTTTAATGGAACGACATTCGCAGATGAAACAGTTGATTCAACCAGTGTGACATCGGGAGATGTAACATTAGGATCAGTTGTAAACTCTGCGTATTATTTTGGTGATACGGCAGACGCTCATTGGTCTGGATTTAGAGGCTCGCTTTCCATTGCTGGATTAACTCAATCGTTTACATCAGTAAAAACATTCAATGGAACTACATGGGTAACTGAAACCACAGACGCAAACAGTACAGGTTCAAACGATATTAGTTTAACATCAAATGTAGGACATAAATGGTTCTTTGGCTGTGCGAATCTGTTTGAAGGACTTAGAGTTCAGAAAAACACAAGCTTTTCATATCTTGGCAGTGTTTTGAAATGGGAATATTCAACAGGTGGAAATACATGGGTTGAATTTGCTCCATCTATTTCTTTCGGAGTTGATACTCATTTAAATAATAATGATCCAACTGGCATTACGAATTGCCAGATGAATGAACTGTGCTGGGATTCATCAGCACTGTCTGGATGGACAACAGACACGCAAGATGGTGTATCTGCGTATTATATACGAGTCACTATTATAACTCCATATGTAAATGTATCTGGCACTTTAGTAACAACAGTTACATTTACAAGATTTCAAGCCATAAATGGGAAATGGCAATATTGGAATGGCGCAAGTTGGGTATTTTTTGCGCCTAAAACAACTGATATATTTAGTGCGAACTATACTGCTTCATCTGGATTCTTTCTTGCTACAAGTTTATATTTTTCATTTAATCCATTTGCATTAACTGGATGGGCTAATACATCTGGAGTTAATAGTCCAAATTTGGTTAACGGAAGATATATTCGTTATCTTATAACATCTGATTTCGTTACAGTTCCAATCGGATCATATTTTACGCATGGATTTTATAATTATCTCAATAAAACCATATACTGTTCTGAAGTAAATGCACGAACAATCACAAGTGCATGGCTTCGTGCAACTGCAATCATTAATGATGACAGTACAGATTACAAGGGTGGAGCAGTATATGTTCGTGTAAATGGTGGAAGTTGGAGTGAATATGTTGATCAATTAGTATACGCAGATACGGGTGAATCTTTTACAACATTCATTGGGACAGATATTACTAGCCAGTTAAATAGTAATTTCACCGGATCATCAACTACTATAGAAATAGCAACGATTATAAATTGTGATTTTGAAGCCACTACTACATCTTATATTTCCAATAGTCAGGTTGAACTTGGATTTACTTATGAATTTAATGAAGTTGGACAAAATATTTTAACTAAAACAGTTAAATATCCGTTACCTACTCCAATTAACTATTTCACGACTTCATATCAAACTATTGATACACTTCCTGCTTGGGATACATTTCTTCCAGAAGTCAATAAGAATATTAGAAATATTGTTATTGTCATGGAGGGTTCTAGCCAATGCAACGTTGCAACCGCACATACTTTCAAATATAGATTCGATGCAGGGGCAGATAATGTCTTTGGAGATGTCACTAACCCAGCTTCATCTGAATACAATGTATTCGCTGCAATAGATTTATCTGCATTAGCAACAAATGCAACTCATCTATTTGAGGGTAGCTCAACGAACTCTGGTGCAAAATACAATCCTATTGCATTTACTGTTTATGTAACATATGATTATGATATTTCATTAAGTACAAGAGTTCTAAACTCTATCGTTAGTTCATATGATCCTTACCTAGATCATATGTTTCCAACTGGAATTGCTATAATTATTAAACTTAATAAAATTATTAGAATTGCAGAACCAGGGACGATTACAATAAAACAAAGTGCAGTAAGGAGTCTTTTCAACGAAAACGCCTCTCTGAAATTTAGATGTAAGGTTGGTGCTGGATCAGTAAGAGATTATCAAGGTTCTGCTATTACAATTAATGGATCATCTCAGATATTTAATACTGTGTTTTCAAGCGTAGAAGTTCCGCTAGTTCGTGGAGCAAATAATATTACAACGGAAATTGATACCGGAGGTACTGGTTCAATTGCTTTTTATGCAAAGGGATCAAATCACGAAATAATTTTAAATTACGAAAGCGACATCGCTCCAAGTGGAGTAAATAATCATAATAAAACTATTTATAAATATTTTTCTGGATATAGCGAAGGTGTAGCTGCGGCTAGTACCAGAACAATTTTACTAGAATTTGCAACGATTGTAGAAAGTACATTCTTTATTAATGAAGCTGCGTTTGAAATTAAGACGAAATCTTCTACATCAAATGAGGTTGGAGCAATCGGAATCTTTTCTGTTTCTGGAGATGATGTTGGCTCTGGATATCATATTAGTAACACATATGCGTTAGCTAATTTCCAAGAGAGAGGCATAAAATGCTCTGTATGTTCTATATTAAATGCATTCAAACAATATCCAGAGCAACCTCCGCTATCTAATCCATCTTCTTATTCTCAGAGATTTGATATAGAACTGAAAAGAAGATTTACATTCTTTAATTCTTATTCTCCATATAGAGATATATGGAGCCGTTATACTTATCATAGTATAAGTAAGGTACTTACTGGAACAATAACAGGGTTCTCTGGAGATGGCAGTGGAATAACAGTAAACATTTATTGTGTATCAAATGGAAATCAGTTGGTCGCAACAGTTACAACTTCTATAGGTGGAACCTTCTCGTTCACATGCTACGATGAAACAGAAGTATTATTTGCTACTGCCGAAAGAGATGATGGAATCATCATTAGTAGTCAGAAAGAGGCTAACTCCACCAGCTATGATATTAGTTTTAACTCAGGTTCTTCTGTAACCAGTTATGCATTCATCGGTTGAATATACCCATACATTGGATAATATACATATGGGAATTTCAACACAATGTCTGATCCAGTACCCATTTCGCCGCAAGAAATTCAAGCTCTTGCAGAGTCAGTTAATTCACTCAAAACAGGAGGGATGATTTTCATTGTCGTAATGACAGTGATCATCTTAGCCTATATGATGATATCTAAATACTTTACCTGGAAGAAAGAGAAGGCAATAAGCGATCAGAAGTCTGCTAGGGTGGAAGCTCAGATAAAAGCATTAACGAGTATAAATGATTCATTATCTCTTGTTAAGTCAGAACTAACGACTCTTGGACAAGATAACAAGCGGCATAATGAAGCTCTTCTTTTAGCTCATAATCATGTTAATTTTCAGCTAGATCAAATGGGAAAGAAGATTCGTGGAATAATTCCTGATGTTGATGCCAGTAAGATCATAAAAGTTTATTTTAATTCTATTATAAGAAAAGAAGTTTCATTCTTGGTTGAAGCTCAGATTATTGAGAACGGATTTCATGAATCGGCTGATTTTATAAGACGCAGAATGAAATCAAACACCAAAGATGTACTTGATCGTTGCCAGGATGAACTTAAGGGCCTCAAGCTTCCCATATCAGTTAGAAGTATCTTTTTAACTTACAAAGATAAAGATGGAGATCGTTATCAGGTCTGTGATGTCATTTGGGAGGCCATCCAACCAATTCTAGCTCGCGGTGGAGATAAAAAGAAGAATATTGAAGAGGCTAAACTTATTATTCAAAATGTTCTTAATGATTATATTAATCCAGTCATCAAAGAACTCACAGAAACAGCAACAGATAAATATGAAGCTGCACTAGAGAAGAAGCCTTCAAGTGGCACCGCTGCTTCATTTAAACCTATTAGAACACCCTTACCAGGATGATTAAGCTTAATGAATTCAGAGTAGTCATGGTTGAAGTCGAAGCCCTTCGACTATACTGGACTATTGAACCTACTACTGAAGACATTGAAGAATATGATTTCAGTGTTTTGAGATCTGGAGCAGAAGAAGGACCTTGGCAATTAATAGCTAGTAATCTACAGTTTCAATATGTAGATCACGAAGCAAATAACTATTCAAGTGATAGAATTTACTATTACATAGTAAGGGTAACACATAAGGCTACTAAGAAGTTTCAGGACTTTGGGCCTGAAAATAATCAATTTCCAATTGAACCTATCGGATTAGAATTAGTTCGTAAGAAGAATGTCTATCTAAGAACACAGACAGGTCTTCCTGTTTTCTTATTTAAGAAGAAGACTTTTGGGCAATACTGCCCAGCCTGCTTTGATATGATTAAGCAGAGAGTTTCAAAAACAAATTGTGAAGTATGCTTTGGAACTGGATTCTCTGGTGGATACTGGAGGCCAATAGAGGTTTATGTAAATAAGTCTGTTCCAGAAAGTCTTACGAAGACTATTGGATTCCAAAAGTCAGCCGGTGCTTCAGTTGTCGAAACAGCTAATCATCCTTACATATCTGCTGGTGACTTTCTTCTCTTTCCTCAAATAGGGGAACGTCATAGAGTTGTTTCAGTTACAGTTCATACTCGCATGGGTGCGTATATTAGTCAGTATGTTAACCTAACGGAAATAAATCGTTCGGATATAGAATATCTTGTCAGATAATCTCTTATCTCAGCAAGACATTCAAAAGAAGCTTGCGGTTATCCGTGATTCTTTAGATCAACATGGTCTTGAATACTTTATTGTAGTTGGGAATAAAAAGGCTGGCGCATCTATTTATAATGGAAGAAATAATAATGGCGCAGCCAAGCATGCGCGTGATGCTCATATGCAATGGGAAAAAACAAAAGGAATAGACTCTAAGCACGATTGGTCTAAATAATGCTTAGAAGAATTGAAGTTGATGTTGACGATCCAGAGGAAATGAATCGTCTAAAAGAAGAATACATTATAAATTTAAAGGAGTATCTCTACTCCGGTGTTTTAAAGCATCCTACTGGTGCATTAGCAAATTCCATTCGTGGTTACTGTGTAGATAACTACATTATCATTTATTCCGATAAGATGTACGCTGAAGCCGTTGATAGCGGTGTTAAGCCTCATATCATGTGGTATCTCATGGGAAAGACAATTCCCATTGGCGGAACATTTCGTAGAGTTACAATAGCTTCTATCTCTAAAGGCGCTTGGCGTCATCCAGGTACACAAGGCGTTCATTACTTACAGACAGCATTAGAGAGATTGCAAATGCAGCATCCCAACTATAATATTGGGTGGGCAAAAGATAGGGAAGAAGTAGCATGACTCCAATAACCGGCGCAGTATTAGGTGGTTTACTTGGGGCAACCAATGTAAAAGTTGGAGATCTCTCTAAATCTCAGAAGGTTGCAGTTCTTGCTTTAGCTGGTGCGGTCCTTGCTTCTTTACATAAAGAAATGTATAAAGATCCACTAAAGGAGCCTGTTTCTTCTATAGAGGCTTACAAGTATAGAGATGAGCGTCGTGCTTAATAAGACGAACTATCCATCTAAAGCAAAGGATATGATTCTGCAATTCTTGCAGAAGATATTCTCGCAAAGTTCTTTATATAATGGAATAAATGAATATAAGTGGAGTCAGGATACGAAAGTATCTAAGATTCACATATCTGATTCAAATATAGAAAATCTATTAATTGTAGAGCAGAAGCCTTCCATCATTGTTACTAGAGGTAACATGCAATGGCAAGGTGGAGCTATTGATGCTTTCTTAAATAGAAATATATCAGGCAATAGGGATTACAAGGATCTCATGTCTGTTGATATGACAATCAATTGTTTCTCACGCGAGGGATTGGAAGCTGAATTTTTAGCCAGTCTTGTTTTTCAACTTCTTACTCTTTTTAAACAAGATATACGCTCTGAGTTCTCATTGCAGAGAATGGAAGTATTAGGACTTGGCGCAGAGAGTATTATCCAATCTGATTCCAAGATAGACCTTATTGCTGTTCCTATTTTCATAAGGCTCATGTGGTCAGAGGAATGGAAGTTTAACGACCAATTCTTACAGCTAAATAAACTTGTAATTAATGAGAGAATTGATCCGACTCACGCTAAGAGTGAAGACGAATTTCTGGATATCCCAATTTCTAAGATTTTTGTAAATCCTGCATCTTTGCTCGTAACAGGGGCTTCAACTAACCCCAACTTGAAAATTGGACTATCATTCTCTATAGTAAATTCGTCAAAGAACCACGATGGACCTTATAGAATCGGAAAGATAAAAAACGATTTAATTACCCTTCTTTCTCCAATGGAGGGTGATGAAATTGAAGATCCATCTACCGCATCTATGAGAATCTTGGTTAAAGAAGGTCAACCGATTGAAGGAACGCCTCTTGTTCAAGAGATAGTTAAAGTTGACCTCACACCCCCTTTAAAACGTCCAGACATTACAGGATAAACTACAATGCCATATGAAGTACCAGATGTTACAGTACGCCAGATTTTCGAGACTCAAAGCCCAGGACTGAACACTCCTGCGCTTACTCTCGTTCTGATCGGTATCTGCAACCAGATTGAGAAGAAGGCCATTGCTGGCACTTACTCACGCGGAACGCAGACTGTAGTTCAATACCCTAACATCGTTCAGGGCGCTGTAGTTGATACTGGATCAGTCCAGGTTTTCCTACAGAATGATTATGGCTTATTCGATATCACTCCTGATCTCGGATCAGGCATTACTGTTGATGATATCACCATTCCTGCTAATGTTGATCTTGAGAGAACTCTCTCTGCTGTTGATTCAACAACTGGAGAATCAACTGGTGTTATCTTTAAAGATCTCCAGAGCGACTTCCTGAATCTCGGCGTCACAACTGATGGGACAACCAAGATTGTTGTTAAGTCGCCATCTGGCAACATCGGAACGTACATCGTTGATGAAATCATCGATGCTAATACTCTTCGTATCCACGAAGAGACTTCAGGCAACTTAGACGCTGATCCTGATTCGGTAACTCCGAAGATTGGAACTTTCTCGGGACCATACACTGGATCAATCATCCAGCAGACGAATATCGGCGTTAACGCACATGTTCTTCCAACCGCAAATCTAAAGAACGATTACGCTGCAACCACAACTGTCATCAATGAAGTTGGCATTGGCGTCGGCGTTAAGGCTGGCGACTTCCTGCGTGTAACTCACACAGTTGTTGCTCCTGAGTACACCAACAGAGCCGTAACCAGCATTGATGCTGATAACGGACTCGGAGTTGGCCTTATCGACTTAACTCTCGCAACCCCTGCTGGAGTTGAGGTTGGCGATAAGCTATCACTTTCTGGAGCAACCGATCCAGCAAACGATGGAGATTACACCATCGCTGGATTAAATGTCATTCCGACTGCATGGACTTCTCTTGCCATTGCTTCGCTGAATGATGACGATCTAAGCGGATACGGCGAAATCGTTCTAAGCTCACCTGTTCCTGCTGGAATGGTCGCTGGAGATATCGTCACCATAGCTGGTGCAACTAATGCTCTAAACAATGGCACTTACGTTGTTCAGGCTACTCCAATCGGCTCAACCATCAAGTTAACGACAGTGTTAGCTGCTGATCAGGCTGGAGCAGGCGGAACCGCAACCGTCAGCAATATTAGCTTAATCAGCATCAACGGAACATTCAACGGCGCTGATCAGGCTGCTCCTGGTGGAATCGTTGACATCAAGGATATTGAGCAAGGTGGAGCAGGAGATGCTTCCGCTGCTGGAGACTACCGTATCGTTGCCATCCTTGGTGATGATAGCATCGAAATTGAATCACCAGGACTTCTTGGTGGTGTTGATGGAACCGATATCGTTGACGAGGATCTTGCCGCAACAGTCATCGTTGCCAACTACCTTGGCACTGGACGCGGAAGAATCACTCTTCCAAGCTACTCAGTACCTCCAACGATTACTACGGGTGATCGTCTGATTCTTACTGGAGATGCTACGCTTCCAGTATCAAACGATGGAGTTTATGAAATCCATCTGATCACTGTGTCTGGACCAGATATCATCATTGATGTAACCACTACATTCAAGACCGGAACCTCAGATACCGATGGAACGGTTTCGCTTCAGGATGTTGGTTCAATCAAGGTTGATACCTTCAAGGTTGATCGCGTCTTCACTGCTGCTAACACCCTTGCTAAGACTGCTGGAGATTACTTCAGAATTCTTTCTGGTGCAGCACAGGGAAATTACGAACTGATCGGCGTGTATCCAAACAAGGTGGTCTTCAAGACTGCACTTGCTGGTGCAACGATCAATGGAGACACCTATAACGTTCTCCGTGGAATTCCGACCAACTCAACGAACAATGTTTACTCAGTTCTGAAGGTTGAATCAGGAAGCTACTCAGCTTCAATCTTGGTTACTTTCATCGCTCGTCGTAGAGATCTGACTGAGAAGATGTCCAAGATTGTAAACATCGAAGATGGTCTTGCTCAGCTTGGATTAGCTATTCCTGAGAATCCACTCAGCTTAGCAGTCAGCATTGCTCTTCAGAACACCAACAATATCGTATACGCTCTTGGACTCGATGAAGATAGCGTTCTTGAGCATCAGAGAGCATTAAGCTTCCTTGAATCAGAAGAGGTCTACTGCTTAGTTCCTCTGACTCAGGATGATGCAAACTTCGAACTTTATCCAACTCACTGCGATATCATGTCGGCTGAGAAGGAGAAGCGTGAGAGAATCTGCTTACTGAATCGTGACCTCTTTGTACAGCGTCAGGTTCTTCCGATCAATGATCAGACGAACTACTCAACTGACGGTGCAACTGATCCATCAGGTATCATCTTCACTGATGCTGTCAATGGAATCTTCCAGACTGCCGCAGTTGTACAGGGCGATGATCTTGAGATTCTGGATGTTGGCGGAAGTGTCACTGCGACCTTTAGAATCCTATCAGTGGATTCAGAGACTCAGTTAACGCTGCTTGCAGCTTATACTCCGTCGCTGACGAATCTGAAGTACAGAATCAAGAGCCACCCACTGACGAAGCTTGAGCAGGCCATCTACATCAGAGACTACGCTCGTAGCATCAAGAATCGCAGAGCGTTCATCATCTGGCCTGATGAGATCGATGTTACCTACGCCAACGTCTTTAATGGCGATGGAAAGAATATCACTGAAGTTGTTCCTGGTTTCTACCAGTGTGCAGCAATCGGTGGTATGATCACCGAACAGAATCCACAGCAGCCCTTCACGAATGTTCCGATTAACGGAATTGCAGAGCTATACCATAGCAACCGCTACTTCCGTCCTTCGATGCTCGACATCATGGCTGAAGGTGGCGTGTACATTATCGTTCAGGAAATCCCTGAAGCTGTTCCGTACACCCGTCACCAGCTATCAACTGATATGACCACGATTGAGAGCCGTGAGCTTTCTATCTGCAAGGACATTGACTACATTGCGAAATACTTCCGCAATAATCTCCGTCCTTACATTGGTCGTTTCAATATCACTAAGGAATACCTGAATCAGGTTCGTACTGTAGCACAGGCTATCCTGCGTGATCTTCTCCGTAATGGTCAGACCATGCCTGGAACGACCATTCAGAGACTCATTCAAGACCCTGATACGCCAGATACGGTTATCCTTGATCTCAAGATTAAGGTTCCTTATCCCGCCAATTACATCAGAGTCACTCTCTACATCTAAGGATAAAATATCATGGCTGGAACAAATACGTCATTCGCCGGTTGGGATTGGCATACAAAGCATGTCGAAGATCGACTGAAGCAGGGAGAATATGTTTCAGCAGAAACTATTCTCATTGCAGCAGGACCTCCGAGATTCGAACAGGTTTCGTTTGCCAATGCTGGATCTACCATAATTGGCGGATCTGGCAGTCAGCAACCTTCAGCAGTTGATGCTGGTGCTGTCTATCCTATTGGTCTGATCGAGAACTTCGGACTATCACAGAATAAGCAGCTTCAACGCTTATTTGAAATTGGTTCGAAGAGAAGCTACTTCGTTCCTGGTCGCAACATCGCTTCCTTCTCGTTAGGAAGAGTTCTGTTTTGGGGTCCAAGCATCATGCGTGTCATGTATGCTTACTACCCACATAACAAGCTCCTTCTGGCTAATGGGGCCAATGGCGACGAAGCATCAAACAATGATGGTATCTTCGTATCAGGAAAAGAAGAAGAGTTCCCTCAGATCGTCAATGCCCCTGGTACTGTCATGGGTAATGATGCTGAGAGAAAGGCTTCGTTCTACATCAACCTTGCCTCAGATCTGTTCAATCAACCTCTTGGCCTCATGGTTTACATGAAGGACGTAAGAGATCAGATCTTCTCAGCCTTCTACCTGGAAGACTGCTACATTCAGGCTCACCAGCTTAACATCAACGCTTCAAGCGTTCTTGTTGCAGAAGGTGTCTCTGGACAGTGCGACACGGTTGTTCCTGTGGATATCTCAGGAGCGTAAGTTAAGTGAGTGAACTCTCTGAGCTTACTCATTCGATTAAAGAATTAGTCCATAGAGTTGATGGACTAATTTGCCATTACACATCAATTGATGCTGATTATAGTCGCGTCAGAAACACTCTAGTAGATCACGAAGAAAGAATTCGTCGTCTAGAGCGAGAACATAATTTTGAACCAGCTAAAAAAATAGGCGAAGATAGCGCCTTATTTCAAGTAATAAAGTCATGAATAAGTTAGCAGCCATAAGGGATGCAGTAGAAGAGATCAATAAAGAAGCTCTCTTTGGATCTTTAGTCCCTATGGCTGCTAGATTTGCCCCTACTCTATTTAGGGCTGCGAAATCAACTGTAAACCTGGGAAGAGGCGCTTTAGGCGCAACTAGAGCAGGATTAGGCGCTGCTAAGCAAACAGCAGGGCAAGGTTTAGCGAAGTTACCTGGAACTGGAATCAAAGGAACCGTCGCTAGTATGGCGATTCCTATGCTTCCAAATGCCAGCGGTGCCGCTAGTGGCCCAACTAAGTTTTAGTCGCAGTGTTGTATATTAAATAGCTTAAGAGGGTCTTTTACCTTCTCAAAGTAAATGGTATGTGTTTTACCATTTATAGCTATTCTAAATTCGCCTTCGTCAACAAACTTAACGTCGTATAGCTTTTTTATATTAGCTATTACTTCTTCGTGTTTTAATTCTTTATTGGATGTAAAAAGATTCTTTGGATCGTAGAATGATCCTTGTTCTTTTATTAGGTAAATTAACATAAAAAGTCCTAGCTAAAAACAAACCCCTCAGATGAGGGGCTTGTTGGTGGAAAACTTATAATTGTTGGTTTCGAAGTTCCAGATGAAATATCTGGTCTTTCCCTCACCATCGAAAATGAATCCATCGCCACCAGTGGAGATAGCAATGAACATGCGATGCTTTGGGAACATCTCCGTTCCCGTAACCCAACCCTTAAGATTCAGAGCTTTCTTCGTCCCAGCCTCATCAGACACATGCTTGAGGATGATTGGGAGAACATCAGCATCATGTCGTGGACCATATCCACATGCTCCCAACATGAGAACTGAGAGAGCTTGAATCACCGCAATCCGTTCAGGCGACCAGATCTCTTTTCCCAAGCGGTTTATATCATTTATATCAATCTTCTTCTCGCTAAGCAAATGAGCGAGAATATTTGTATCGGTTCGCTTTCCGATATAGCTAAGCTGACTGTTGCACAGCTTGTAGGCATTGTTCCAGAGATTCTGGTTTAATGCCGCTTGTATTGGCTTAAAAATAGACCGAACCAGCTTTCCCTCTAGTTTGTTCATCGGCAGCATCTTCCTTTGGGTTTGGGGTTAGAGTGAATGATTCCCGGCATAGGTGTTATACCAATTTTTGCCTCAAGAGCATCAATCTGACCAAAAGGAACTCTGTCGCACTTCTTAGTGTCTAAATCTCCAGTTAAAACTCTATTTCCATCTAGAATAGTTTTAGACGAAGGTTTATAATAAATAGTTCCGCATTTATACCAAATCGAATCCCGTAAGAGATCTCTTGCTTCTTTAGTTTTTCCTAATCTTTCAAGAATATCTATCTTACGGGATACAGTCATATGGCTACTTCTGCTTTGATTGGTGGATGATGAAGATAATTCACCAGTGTAATATCTTCTAACTTGAAATCAAGCAGACTGTCAAATCCATTTGTTTTCTTATCGTTTAATACGAGCTTCGGAAGGTCCATCTCTCTACGAGATAATAATTCCTCAACTTGAGGAAAATGATTCTTGTAAATATGCAAATCACCAAAGGTATGAATGAATTCCTTGGGCTTTAAACCGCAGACATGGCCGATCATACAGGTGAGCAGGGCGTAGCTAGAAATGTTAAATGGCACCCCTAGAAACGCATCTGCTGACCTCTGGTAAAGCTGGCAGGAGATGTAGCCATCCCTGACATAGAAATGGAAAAGGGTATGGCACGGAGGAAGTGCAACTTCGTTTTGTTCCTTCGGATTCCAGCCTGTAACAATTAATCTACGGCTATTAGGATTCTTTTGAATCTCATTGATCAGCCACTTGATCTGATCAACACCATTATCTTCGAAGCCTGGGCAGATAAATCGCTTTGTCGAGTTAGAAAAATATTCAGCCTCTTTGATATCGGAACGCTTGAAATAAGCTCCGAAATTTCTCCATTGATGGGAGTAGATCGGACCAAGATCATTTACATTACGATCATATTTAATCGTATGTGGAAGATCAGACCATTCATTCCAGATAGTGCATTTAGTTGCTAAAAGACGACTGTTATCACACGATCCAGATAAGAACCAGAGAAGTTCATTAGTTAAAGTTTTGAATGCAATTCTCTTGGTCGTTAGAATCGGAAATGGATCTAATGAATATCTCGTTTGATATCCAAAGACGCTTTTCGTTCCAACTCCAGTACGATCCGAATGGTCAGTACCATTCGTGAGAATGTGTTGAAGGAGTTCTTTGTATTGTTTCATGAAAGGTCCATGACGGATAAGAGGCTGAATAGTTTATAGTAAAACTTAAGCTCTTCAAGGGTAAATTCTACGTCTTTAAATGACCCATGAGAGAAAACTTTCTTATCGAAGTACCAAACTCCAACATTAACCCAAATAGAAGGATCTTTGTTTAATCCTAATGGATGTGCTAATTCATACGACTCTATTTCCATTATAAGATCCTGAAGAGAATCTCGGATTAAACACCATCTACTTGGATGTGAATTACAAGCTCTCTTGAGTTCATCCCTAGTAAATAAGTCTATAAAATTATGATCTAACAACTTTTGAAGGTTATGATCAGAAATCACGTTTCACTGGCTTAGGACGAGTAAAAGCGACTTCAGCTTGCGGAGGTTCTTCAACTGCAACTTCTTTCGCTTTTTCGTCTGAGACTTGGAAAGCTGGCGGTGCATCGTCATTAGCTTCCTCTTCAATTGGCAAATTGGTTGCAAGATCAATTACCTTGCATGCACCCTTGCCATGCATCTTCGTAATGTGACGGCGAACTCCACCAAGCGAAGGAGTCTTTAAGCCACAGGATTCGCACTTGAACTTAAAGTCTTCAGACTCTTCTTCAATTGGAGCAGATTCCTTTGTGACTTCTTCTGGTTCATCCTTAATAATTTCACCAGTAGCAATATCAATCACTTCAGCTTTTCCCTTACCATGCATCTTCGTGATATGCCTACGAATGCCACCAATAGAAGCTGAAGGAAGCTGACAATCACTGCACTTGTATTTTGACTCTTCAGCAACAGGAACAGGCTTAGCTCTTACAACTCGCTCTTCAGTTGGCTTTTCAAACACACCTTTGATCTCTGTGAATTTAGCTGGAGCAACACCATGCAGATGCTCTTCGAATGCATCTGGAAATTCCTTTTTGATTTCCTCAAAAGTTCTACGAGACATTTGTGTAATTTCAACAATCTCATACCGCTTACGAGCAGTATGATACCATTTGATACGTGAGTTGCTGGGATCCTTCTCAAGATCCGTCAGGCTGCTCTTGATTACTACGAAGCTCATTTTGTAGCTTTCTTATTTTGTTGAATACAGCTTCCTCGGACTTGGGAAGCATGTCTGCTTTTATATTGTCATAATCTTTATTATTATCATATTCTTTTCCACCTTCATAATTAATATCTCTGGCTATTCCCATACTAAATACGTCAAGCTCTCCATCATCTCTCATATCCTCTTTATCTTCACCGATTACAATGACTCTGTAATCTACATCTGATATTTCTAGCTTAGAGAGCTTGTAAGCCAAAAAGCCTTCTTCATTCTCATACCATTTAATTGAAGTGATGTAAAACATGACATACGCTTCACCGTCATGTGTTTTCATGTGAATATCATCAGCGTATTGAATAAATTCTTTTAATAAATCATCTGGAAGTAAACTAAATTTAACTGCATAAGCAACTGTGCTTCTATAACCCACGCTTGGTGACTCCCATATCGAATTGTGCGTGATCTAAATTTAAATCTATCTTTAATTCAACAGGCTCTTCAATATCAGAATCATTTGTATGAAGAATGACTTTAGAAATCCTAACATCGAATACGCTCAGGCATCCAACCTCTTCGTCTGATTCCTCACCTAAGTTTATATAGGAATAGTCGTCTTGAATTTCAATTGTATTAATAAAGTCTAATAGAGGCTTATGCGGTTTAACGTCATGCCATTTAAACATGACCGCATATTCCTTGCGATATGCCTCATCTCTATTTATTAAAAACCAATTTAAAAGCTCCTTTGGAATAATTCTATAATCGTAATAGGCAAATAAGAACTCATTCAAATTTTCAGACCTTGCTTTTCTAAAAGGAACAATACTCTATTTAAAGTATCTTTAGGAATACCTAAAGTGGAATACTCATGTAAATGGAAAATAAGTAATTCCTTCATTGTCCTAATGCCCCATCTGGACAATGAAGGAAACCCATATAACTCTATAGCGTCATCTGGATGAATCCATGACGCTGTAGTTTTAATGTCTATATCTTTAAGTTGCGCTTTTAGGAAAGTACAAGATTGAACAGCACATAAGCTGTTTCTCTACAGAGTTATCTGGAGCAATCTTGTTGAAGCTGAAGAACTGAACGGCATGCACAGTTACTTCAGGATTCGTTTCCGACCATTGATTGAACTTCGTTTCCAACGATGGATCCTCTTGATTGGAGAGATCTTTGTATAAGATTTTGAGCTTCACGTTTAATCATCCTGAATGGGTTGTAGTAGAAGAAGACATTAATTAGTTTATCTTTATTGAATACTAAAATCATTTCTCTATTTCTAAGGTAAGTACATCCAATTTGGAATCTTGTGCCACAACGATTAACTTGAAGTGGAGATAATAGTTTGCTGTGCTGTGTGCGAAATGCTATCTCTTCTTCAACATTCTCTTTGATACCAAACCGGAGCCGCAATTGTTGCTTTGCGTGTTCCGTTATAACCATGCTGTGAAATCTACCTCATCTGTTGGTGGAATTAAATTTTGAATCTCTAATGGTAATAATTCTCTTTTATCCTGAAGCTGTGCCATTAGCTTCGCAATACTTATACCCTTATAATCTTTGATACTACTTAGATCATCTTCATGTTCATATTTATCATCAAATATACAAATATGTCCATCGGGACCAGAATATGTTTCACCATCACTTAGGAATAATATCGGAAAACTCACAATGTCCTTGGTTTAGGTTTAGCGAATTCTCTATTGGAAGCTATTGGTTTTTCGACTTTAGGTGCTGCTGATTTAGCTCTGCTTATACATCCATTGCATACAGTTAAATCTATATAATCACATAATCTTTGCTCAAGTAAACCTTGAGCATAGGCTACATGATTTTTAGGTATAGATGCTGGCAATCTACATTCAGCGTGTGCGCTATAAAATATATCGCCAGATGGAACAACACATCCGCATACATTACATCTAATCACGGGTGACTCCCTAAGTTAGATGTAGTGTATAACTTATGTTACATCAGTCAAGATAGACTTGACCACTTCTGGATCTTTCTCATGCCGAATGATTTTATCTATACCTAAAATTTCCATACATTTCTCAATGTGTAGATTCGAACCAATAACAATGATATTGTCTTTATATTCAATCATCTCATGAAATAGAGATGTGTTGAAATTTTTGATTTTTGATATGTCGATTATCATTGGTTTCATAACTAAAAAATCCACCAGTATTAATTATACTGGTGGATTTCCGTTCAATCAAATTACATACTTCCTGGAATAGAAGTCTTCCCAAAGACGAATGAATTCATCTCTGGTGGTAATCGCTGAAGCTTCATCTTGCAGATAGAAGTTGCAACGCTTGTTTTCCGGTCCAAGATGTACGGAGAAACCCCACTTCTTCTCATTCTCGTCTTTAAAGATCGGATCGACCTTTATAACCATTTCGAATGGGATTGCTGGAGAATCTTTAATCTGAAAGATTGCGAACATATTATTACCTTGTTAAATCAACCTCATAGAGGAACTTAGTTCCGCCAATCAGTTTACGGTTTGTTGAAGTCGATTGAATGAATGCCAGATATCCATCATTCTTCTCAGGATAGCACTGAGCATCAGCACCAATAGGCATGCCGATCAACTTGCGAGCTTCGTTGCCAACAAAGACATCGCCAGTTTCCTTCTCCATGAGAACAATTTCCTTGTACTTCTGAACCAGAACACTCTTCGTGAACTGATAGAAGCCGCGACCCTTCTGGAAGATGAGTCCGTTATCTTCAACGAACTTCATGATCTCGACATCATACGGAACATCGAGAACCTGATACTTTCCAAAAGTTTCACGCTTGCCTTCGATGACGAGGCTCTTCTTGCCAGCAAGCACACCGAATGCCCGACGCATTGCTGCGGAGACATAGGTACGCTTCTTGAGCTTCTGTTCGAACTGGTCGAGCGTACCAGCCTGCTGATGGCAAACAGCAGTAATGAAGTCAGCGATGTCACTGAACTGGTCGAGTTCCAGATGGAATCCCTCAGTGATCTTAGCAAGTTCATTATAGAAAGGAGTTGCGTAGCGACGGTTGAGAGCCTGAACAGCCACAACCTTGATGTCATATTCCTTGAGGAGCTTGGCTTCCTCAATCCAGTCGAGATGCATGAAGTTCTGAGTCTCATGCGCCTTGTGAGGAACATCATCACCAATGAGAATCAGAGTGCGCTTGGAACCTTCAGTCCAAGCAAAGTCACGAGCCTTGCGAAGAACAAGCTCGTAGCACTCAGCACAGTCACCACCACCAGTAGGACCAACAGAACGCACGAACTCAACGAGTTCTGCATTCTGATCAGTCAGCTTGTGCTGCTTGGTGACATAGGTTGAACCAACATCACAGTAGTCACCGTGCGCTATTACACCGATACGGAGGTTCTTGACCTCTCCGAACAGTTCTTTGATGAAGTTGACGATATTTTGTTTGACGATATTGAACACGGGGTTCATTGAACCCGTCGTGTCAAAAGAAACCAGAACTTCGATCAGTTGATCCTTCTTCGGAGCAACGACCTTGGCGACAGGCTTCTTTGCCTTGGGCGTGCAAGTTGCCTTGGCCTTTGGCGTCTTTGTAGTGGCCTTCTTTGCTTTCGCAACGAGAGCGCCACGGGGTTTAATGGAGGTTGTCTTCTTCTTTGAAGGCATGGGATTTCATTTCACTGAATCTGGTTAATATTTATTACAAGAATATGGCACCGGAGCTGAGATTCGAACTCAGAGTCAGGGATTAGAAATCCCATGGTTTATCCAGTTAACCGACCCCGGCATGCCTTTTATTCCAGTATCCTCTTGGAGGCTTGGAGATTCCTAATAACTTACATCTTTTTTCAAGTGCCTTATCTGAAACTCCATACTCTTTTGCGATAGCACTAGTTGGCTTAGTCCAAATAACTGATTCAATTTCTTCTTTAGTTGGATTAAATTTCCTCCTAGAGGAATCAGCACATTTATGGCTGCAATATTCACTATGCTCTTTGTCGGCTATAAAAGGAGTATTACATGCTTTACAAACTTTATTTTTATCAAATAATTCTGGATGATGCTCTTTTGCATGTTCCGATCTAGTCATAACCACTACATTATCTGGAGCGTTATTTCCTCTTACCGTATCTTTATGATGAGCATCTTCATTACAAAGCCACCTACCAAGCTTTACTGAAGCTATATGTCTATGCATATAGACTTTACCTGACTTATTCGCTAATGGATGAGACTTATCCATGAAATATTCATATTTAAGAGTCTTGTCTACAGATATTTTCTTTGTAATGAGATATTCAGAAGGAAGCATTCGAACCTCTCGCTTCTAAAGTATAGAAGACGGAGGTTCGAATTCAAGGGGTCAATTATTAGAAGCCGCAAGAACATCTTTAAGATACCTTGGCGAACTTTTACTAGGACCAGCATTGTATTTCTGAATAGTTAACATCCAATCCTGTTTTCCTGAATTTTCATACAGCCAGACAAGATAACGCCTAGCGCAATCTTCGGCAAGGACTTTATCCTGCTCGATCATCCAGAACTGTTCACCTTTACGTTTAATCTGATTGAACGCAATCTTCTTCATCTGAAAGCATCCAAGCTCTCCATCTTTACCGCGAGTCATATCAACATATTTAATCGTGCCATCTGCACGGTAATATGATTGAGTTTCAACCTTTAGAATGCCGACCATTACATATTCTGGAACTTCCACTGCTTGTAAAGTTATTGATAGCAATAACATGAGAACAAAGCGCATGTTTTCCTTTTCTAAAGATCGGTGGGTAGGATATATATGTTATACCCTACCCACCAATAATTGTTTAGACCTTCGCTGAAGTCACCTTAAGCGGTGACATTTCACGATCAATCTCTTCTTTCTCTTCCCGTGCGATATTGAGATAGATTGTCTCTTCAAGAACTTCTTGAGCGATCTCTTGAGCTTGATCAATGAGATCAGATGAGAAGTATTTCGCAGCCTTGAAGCTGATTGAAACAGGCTCAAGGGTGACAGTCTTACGAAGAATGATTCCTTCAGGGAAATGCTTCTTCCAAGACTCAGGCATCTTCGACTTGCCAGCATCATTAAAGACATCAACAACGATATCAATGATATGCTTATCGTTGTTCTGAATGACAGTGATGTAATCGCCTTCAGCGAAGCACTTACGGATTACCGTATGTGCAGCATGTTTGCTGAACTGATCCTTGGGTGACTTGAATGCGAACGCAATCTTGACTTCTCCGATATGATCATCGGGAAACTCATAACCTATGGTCACAGAATGACCAGTCGGCAGATGGCGATGCATGAACTTAGTTTGACGGCTCATTGGGGCTTTCTGTGACCTCAAAGTGGATGATGTCTCTCCTTGCAGCGAATTTCTGAGCCGGAAGCTCAGCTTCGTTTGCAAGGTGTTTCTTTATAGCTTCGATTTGATTATTGTCAACCCTCCAAAGTAGTTGACCAGCGTAACCCTGTGTAGATGGAGCAATTCGACGCTCCTTCCACATAGTTCTAATATCAGTTGGAGTACAAGCACACACAGCAGCTAACTGCCGTGTTGAGATTAATTCATTCTTGCTAACGAGAGCAAGAGCTTCGAAGAGTTCAATCTTGCTTCTGCAAGCTTCTTCGATCTTTGCAAAGACAACTCTCGAATTTGCATCAAGCCATGATGGATCAGTCTGCTCTACATAGGCAACGAAAGCATCTGCATACTGATCAACAATAAAGTTTAAGTTAGCATCTAACTTCGACGGATCTTCGCAGATCGTCTTCGTAAGAGCTACAACACTCGCTGGAATCGATACTCCATCCAGCTTTTTGGACCAGAATGCTTTTTGACGAAACAGCTTTTGAGTCGATGCCAAAGCATCTCTAGGAAGCTTTTTAATCTCATTAAGATTATCTTCATTGAGATCCCACCTTCCGTTGATGCGATTTGGACGCTTAATCTTCCCGTGAGAAATTAGTTGATTAATATCATTTGGTTCGATCTTTAAGAGATCAGAAACCTGATGGACATCCATGTGATTATTCCTAGTGAGGATACGAATGTTATTTTACCATAAAATAAAGCTCGGTGTTTTGTATAAAGTATAAGATCTTTATTCTCGTAAGTCTTTAAACTTACCTTGAAAATAATTTCTTCTATTGAATCTCTATGTCTTTTGATATCCACTAAGAAACGCCAAGGTAGGAGAAGATTTGACATAAAAGCCCGAAGCATTCTTATGACCACCCCCTCCGAAAGATTCTGCGATAACGCTACAGTCAACATCTCTTCTACTTCTGAGTGAGATATAAATCCCACCTTCACTAGAATCTGCATACGACGCAACGATTGTGCCTTTTCCTTCAGCAATAAGTTTATTTCCGACTTCGGATTGAAGTATGGGAGTGTTAACGAAAAGAACTTCATGACCTAAGAGAGTTCCTTTTCTGGCCTTTGAACAAAGCGTATTAACTTGTTGATCAATGTAATTTTGAATAGCGCGTCCCTGAGAGATACAGTCATTAAAATTTTGCTCTAATGCTTCATGCATCTTTCTAAAATTTTCAAATGAACGCTCAAATTGAAACATATATGCACTGATTTCATCTGTAAAAGGTAGTTCCTTTTTCCAGAGATCTCGGTCCTGAATATATCGGATCAATTTAGGCGCTGGGAAAACCCCGTGGACGAACTTCCATGCCAGCATGGCTCCCGACTGCCCCATGTCAAAATGTGCGAATTCTAGCCCCTGCAAATCGGCCTCTGCCGTCTTGTGGTGGTCCAGAACCGTAACCGGAAATTTAGCTGCTAGATCTAGAAGCACATTTCTCTTAAACGAGAAGTCTACAATGTATACATGTTCAGCATCAGGCATCTGAGGCGGATCTTTGCTATATTCACATGGGATATATGTATAGTTAGGGAACTTTAGCCAGAACGCATAAGCGGCTCCAGTGCCGTCATTGCAGTTCTTATGGAAGAGAACGTATTTCATGTTATGGGACTTAGTTGGAGGATGTCGTTTAAGTCGAAGGAAAATTGAATTGGATAATCAAATACAGTCCATGGATTTATTTCTGCATCTACTGGATCTAATGAATCGTAAGTATTAGACCACATCATACTTTTTTTACCTAAACGCTCTTCGATCCATGGATTCTCAACAATCCTAACATATCTGTTGGTGTAATACTCAAACGCATAAGTATTACCTGCTTTGTCTAAAAGATAGATATCTGCATCTATCTTTAGGCTTACCTTTAAACTAGTTAATACTGCATGTTTAAAATCGTTAGCGCATATTGCTTTAATCAAAGACATATATTGGAAACTTTGTGAATGACATGATTTCCCATTCTTTTAGTGTTGGACAGTACCAACCGTAACCAAATTCATTCTTTTTATATAACGTATGATTGTTATTTGAGATTAATAATTTCCAATCATCGTTATTACCGTCAGTCCATAATACTTCTTCGTCTACATTCAGATCTACTTTGAGTAGAGTCTTGAGATAATCTTTAAATTCCTGTACTGATAATATGACGCGCATGGATGCGATTATCCTTCATGTACTTTAAAATATCTTTTATATTTAAATTCTTTGGAATAGTAAGTGTGAAATCATCTTTAATATAAGCCATAGGACTTAAGATAGGATCTATTTTTATTATCTCGTCTTCTCTGGTGCAATAAGCATAGAAGCAATGCGGTTCAAATATAAAATTAGTATTGCCGTTAAAGACATAGATCTTCCATGGAAGATCTAGGGACATTTTTAATAATAGATAGTTATTAAATTCTTTTAAATTCTGGAAGTGGCTCTTTGGAAACCTTAAGCGGCGTGTCAAAGTCAACTAAGTAATCTCCTTCAGGTGTGCGTTCGAAAGCTAAAAAACGTCTGATGACAGCCATCATCTCGTAAGAGATCTTTGACTCTTCACATGCTCCACCAACACCATATGAAGCACCACGTTCAAGATTTGGAAAAATAATAGTCTTAGCTATTTCTAAATACTTATTTGCTTCCTGATGGTCGTATGGTCCATGAATCTTGTGAGATACTTCTGATAGTTGCCCCATTAAGATTCGAGAGTAAAGATCCAAAGCCTCCTGTAGAACTCGGGCCTGCGTTTGATTCACAGAAAGCTGATAGTTCTTCGAATTTGACGGTGGCGAGATGCTCGTACCATTGGGTTTCCCCGATTTGCTTTTCGACAAGGATTTTCCCGTCTGTAGAGGTTAGAATGCGAAAACAACTATAAAAAAACTCTTTATTAAGTTTTAAATTTATTGCAAACTTAACTTGCTCAAGTATTTCTGGATTCATAAGAAAAACTCCGCTTACCTTTATACGGAATCCTCACAACAAGTGAGGATGGTCCCAAACAAGCCCGATTCGACACCACTGTGTATGAATTTCTGTTTGGATTGGTTTATGTTAGTTTGATTTCCATTCTATTACTTCTTCGTTTTTAATTTGTTCTGTATCCAGAGAACCATACCATCCCTGCTCTTTAGCGGTTCTTCTTCTATGACAATTTGCACATAGAATCTCGCATTTATCAATTTCAATTTGAATATCCTCTGGTTGATATCCTCCTGCAACCATTGCGGAGATAAGAAATCTTTTATCTCTTAAATGATGAAATTCAAGAACCATTGGATCTTTTTCGCTACAATCGACACATTGATTCTTTAATAAGAATTCATAGACGTATCTTCTTCCTATTAATCTTCTTTCTCTATTCCTTTGATCTACATATTCTTTTCTTCCTGAACTTAAATCTGCATGTTTAGCATTATTATGCTCACGATAACATTGCTTGCACCAATAAGCATATCTATTTTTAGCTGTGATAAACCCGAATTCAGATTCATCTTTTGATAGTTTGCATTTTGTACATGTGATCATATCTGATATGATATGATTTAAACTTTAGTAGTCAAGACTAAAAGTAGTGGTGCGCTCAGTAGGATTCGAACCTACGACCCGAACATTAAAAGTGTTCTGCTCTGCCAACTGAGCTATGAGCGCATTTAATTTACATGTATTTAGATTATACCTTATCAATTGACAAAATTCAATAGCTATTAAAATAGTGTCATGCTTAAACTTTCAGAGTCCGCACTTGTTGAGAAAGGAATGAAATTTCTTTCAGCAAGAGGCGAACAAATATTCGGAAAAGTTAAACCTAAAGTTAGTGCCAGAACTGCATATACTCATGTAGCTAAGCCTGAAAAAGCTTATGAAGCTACTAAAGCTTTTGCAAAAGCTCCAGCTTTAGAAGGTAATCCAGCTACAAAAGTAATTGGATCACCAACTCCGCATACAAGGGGTTTACGCGGTCTTCCAATGAATCAGACTGCTGGATTTGCAAAGAGATCAACTCCTATTGCAAGACCAGTTCATCCTGAGTTACATCCAACTGAACCAGTTGGAAATACAAGAGATTGGTATCACGGGAATAATCCAGCGAACAGAGAGCCTACTGTATCAACATACAGAAAAATTAAAGGCGCTATCTCTAAGATTAATTCTTAATCTGCTGCTGACCGCCATTATCTGCTGGCGGTTCTGGAATCTCCATCGGAGCAGATTGGACATCAATTCCATCTACTCCAACAGATACGCTATCGGAAGCTAGAATATTAATAGCTAGTGCGATAGAGATAAGAAGAACGCCGATTCCAACAAGCCACCATACTGCGGGTGGAATGCGACCAGTGATGTTATAGGGCATGGGCTTAGTTTATTTTTATAAACATGTAAGTCAATACTAAAAAAGAGCATACCAAAGATCCTTCCGACGAAGCATAGCTTGCTTGTCTCTTTGGTACTGCTTCAATGACTCATTATCTAAGTACAGACAAAAAAGATCGTGCGTCGGAATAACTTATATAGTTATAGGACGCACGATTCAAAGACACAGAGCTATAATAAGGGTAATTGACCCTTTACGTTATAAATCGCATTGGATTGCTCCGCTGAATGTTTACAGTCTTTTTGGGTTATTTTACACACCCGACACAGGTTAGTTTCTATAGGTAGCGTCTAACGAGGTTTAACTTCTACATCGCATACAGTCCCTTTCTTTGGTTAGAAAGACAAGCCAGAGGTATCTATGTCAAGCACGCGGAGTGCGTGTGATGAGGATAATATCATACCGTGCTACCCAGCATGATCGACACAGTGCAATAAGTATTTCTCATTCCCGCTTTAGTAAGCATATACGGGCGATCATACGACTTTATATAAAGTCATACTAACAAGGATGTTTCTGTAACTCCTTACTAAATCACAGAAGACACATGTTTATCAAATCCCTTTAGCATACATTTGGTAAGTCGTGTATGCTGGGTGGTCTTGAGTAGAAATATTCTACTCAAGAAATACTACTTTAGTCGCATGATGCGTTCCTTTCACTAAAGTTGTTTGTGGCGGAAGCTAGAGGATTCGAACCTCTGGAACCCGTTAGGGTTCACTTGTTTTCAAGACAAGCCTAATAGACCGCTCTAGCAAGCTTCCAAGCGACAGCCTCCGTTGGGATTTGGCTCAATGATTCAACATTGATATCTTAACTCCGAAGAGTCAGAAACCTTACTCTGTCAATCTAGTTAAACTCAGATCCAACGATCTGATATTGTATTCGTTACTCCGATCATACAACGTGATCCTTGCCTAATTCTCAGGGGTAACAGGAAGTTTTCCCAATAACTGGTTACTTCGTTTCGGCATAGCTGAATGGTAGGCCCACATGGAGTCGAACCATGGTCTGAGCGTTATAAGCACCCGGCTCTAACCGTTGAGCTATAGGCCCGCGATTGAAGATTTTGTTGAACATTAAGTCTTTCCACTAAGTCATCTAATTCTACCCATACAGCATACATATCAAAGACATAAGCATTTGATTCAGCGAACAAATCTTTATCGCTGTATGTCCATGTTTGTCTTAAGATAAACATTCCATTCCTCAATGGATGCATAATGTATGTATCATCAAGTCCGAGAGACTTCTTTAAATTAAATGCTTCGGTTATCTCTGATTTTAGCTTCATATAAGTATTTGTAATATGCTATGAAGTCTTCAGCTACCCATCCAACTTCATAAGCCATAACTTGTGTTCTTGGGGATAGAATTCTGCAATACCGCATCTTTCCACAGACACGATATCCAATTACATAATATGTATTACTAACAACACAAGGTTCACAGAAAGTTATTCCAAGGTGGATTTTTGTTAAGATAGCATCCATGTCGTTCCAGACACCCGAATAGAGGAAAGGAGGAACTCTTCCGGTTTCCCGAGAGCGTACTGCTGTCAGGCATGCGATTTGTTTATTTGTCGCAACTTGCAGTTATTCACTGCCGAATCGGGATGGGACTCCAGACTTACCATTGAAGCAGTAAGATACCCATATTTGCACCTGTATGGAACTTAATCCAATTGAGGTAGCTCGCCACGCTTTTTTGCTGTATTTAGCTCTCTGTTACTACGACCCGAAAGTAGGCATTGGTTTCTTTCCAACCAATAAAGTCACAGGTCGCTATTAAGCTAATGTCCTGTCATCAAGCCGTTCTTTCCTGCTAGTGCAGCATGGAAACGATTCACTACATCGTCCTCATTGTGGCGCTTACTTGCCTAGTTACTGATTAGCCAGTTAAGGCCCAATTCACTAGTAGAGGTAATTCACATCAGCAGAGTTTCGCTGGACACGGCCTTGATTTATCTTCCAGATGCTATTAACTGGTAATAACGAAGGGCGATCATATCGTGTCATTTTTACGAGAACCGAACTCGCAGGCAGCCTTGAAATGGTAATCCCGAAGGGAGTCGAACCCTTGTTACCAGAATGAAAATCTGAGGTCCTAACCGCTGGACGACGGGATCTCAATGAATCCTCTTTTAAGGTAGTCTCTTTTCCAATCCGTTCCAGCTTTCTTACATAATTCACATCTGCACTTTCCGTTAGTATACATAGTAAGCGTTCCGTGATTTCTGTTTGAAACTTCACTATGACCACCAGCGGTACATTTAAGAGAGCAATACTTAAATGGTTTTCCTATCTTTTCTTGATACTTTGCTTTTCTTTCCAATCTTGTAAATGTACATTTACATCTTTCGCAAATAAACTCTCTTATTCCAGCAACTCTATCTTCAGCATGAAGCTTGCTATGGGTTATATTTGTTTTAATCTCAAGATTATCAGGAGAATTATTCTTTTTATCCTCATCTTTGTGATGGACTAATTCTTCGTCAGTTAGTTTCCTGCCGATTTTTTCTTCCATCACATATCTATGTTCAAGAACCCATTCTCCATTTACTTTTACTCTTACATATCCCATGTTATGAGATGTCTTTTGCATATAGCCATTCTATGCGTCTAGGACAGAATTTCAAGGACCGTCAAAAAACTCTATACTCCCCTTTTTGGTTACAATGTAGTTTTCTTCTACTTTGAAACCATTTGATTCTAATATTCTCTTTGTTCTCTCATTTATAGAATTATCAAATCTCAGTAAGCAGTTGATATGCAAAAGCACATCACGCTTAGCTTCTTGAGAGCCTGTTATATTAAAATAACGAAGACTGTCAAGAAGGTCTAAAATTTCCCAATCTCTTCTCATGATGGTAGCTCTGGTCGGAGTCGAACCGACATGATATTGCTATCGATGGTTTTTAAAACCATTCCGTATACCAGTTCCGGCACAGAGCCATGCATATTAATATTTTACCTTAAGAAGTTCATTAAATTTTTCAAGGTGTTTCCAGAAATCCTCTACAGATTTTTCACTAGAAGGCTTAAATCCAACTGTTTCACAAAGTTCATGCAACTCTTCTTGTGTTATATCAATGATATTTAATTGATATAACAATTCCATTTTCTCAACTGAGTAGTTGTTCTTCAACCTTACGAAAACCCACACCGGCCATCCTGAGCCAAATCGGGATATCTCTTCTGGTGTAACAGAGGATGCCAGACTTTTCTCCGATATAGTATTTTCTATAGCTTTCAACAGCATCATCTGACCTGTATCCATCTGGCATTGCCTTTACGAAAGGTGTTAGTATTCCAGGTTGAACTTGTTCATACTTCTATCCAATCGCTTCTTGCATTTGGGTTTCTTATTCCGCATCTGTGTAATTCCCATGCTACATCCGTAAGTTTTCTGAAATCACGCTGATGGTTGCCTTTCCAGAGTATATGAAATCTTTTGCTACTGGCTGCATATGTTACAGAATAATCACCAAACGAAACAGTATGATCTATCTTCATTGTCTCATATAATTCAAAACATTTCTTCAAATAATTTCTAAGGCTATATGCTTCGCTTCTTCTTTTGTTATTTGCCGTAGCATATGCAGCGATCAGACCATCCGTGGTCGTTACAGGTATAGAGTCCATAGTTTCCTTGGTAGTCTAAGAATAGTTTAAGAAGTCTATCTCCTTCTACAATATACATTTCCTTGAATACGCAAAAGCCATCTAATGGTTGAGCTAATAACATATTCATCCACTCTTTTTTTATAAGAAGTAAATGAGTATCCACATGAATAGCTGTAACGAACTTCTGAATATCTACATTATCCATGAATAAAATTGGTTGAACGTCAAAAGGATTCGTATGATATACAGACCAGCCTTCATCCTTGATGGGTTTGAATATCATAAAATCAGTCCCCGAGATACAGGTTGTAGGACTCATAAAGGTAAACCATCTTTCCTTCGTTTAATGATTGAAATGCAAAGTGCCATTTATGACGAAGAGCCTCACAGGCTTCTTCTTTATACTTTAGAACATAAACCAACATGTTATCTATAACCATTAATTGGTTATATGAATCTTCACTCTCATCAAACGATATTTCTTTTAATTCCTCTTCGCTAATAAGAAGATCTCTTGTTAACGCTTTTCTTTCGCCACAATAGACTTCTTTTTCTTTGACTGTGAACATGAAAATACCCTGTTGATTGTTTCAATTAAATATTGAGTTTCGTCTTGAGTTCTATTAAGAGCTACAGCTAGTTCTGCTGCATGATGATAACCCTTCATCTCTAGAAGAATTTTAAGTCTAGATCTGAGCTTTACCTTTTCATCAATACACAGAATACCTAGCTGCTGTTTTAACAGTAGCTCTTCTAATTCTTTGACTAGATCTTGATACTGTGATTCTGACATATCTCATCAGTTTCCTTGATGACTTCAAGGTAATATTTCTCTGAATGCTTCTCATGCAGATACGATTGCTTTGATTCAATGTTTGAAATCAAAACTCTGCCTTGTTTACCTAACGCTGTGACGATCTTCTTCTTTCTGTTAGCTAAGATGAGTAGGAGTTGTTCTAATGACTTGTCCATGGATTCCCTTTAAATAAAAGTAACGGTATCAGCATGGCGATATAACCAGGATGCCATGCCTGTTCTAGATTTCCGCATTTGTAGTTGCTGCCCTTATCAGCCTACATGTTCCCGCATAGATTTCATGATCCTCGATCACCGGAACACTGGAAATGTCGTTACGCACTTGCTAGAACGCAAGAAATGGTGCCGTCACTCAGAATCGAACTGAGATCGACGGTTTACAAAACCGTTGCTCTACCATTGAGCTATGAAGGCATATGTTTTTTTATTAATTAATATATAAAAACAAGCTCGCTAGAGCTTGTTCGTATCATTCTCTCTCTTCTTGATTCCTTCTTCGATTCTCATCTTAATCGTATTAAACATGCTATAACGGGTGCCTTCTTGATCTCTTCTCCATCCTCCCATCTTCGGATAGAAGTTGTACCGATAGTAGAAGAAGAAGAACTCACACATTACATCTTTATTATCGAAGACGAAATTGAAGTACCAGTAGTTGAGACTCTTCAATGTGATCTCTTGCATTCCACTTGAGAGTTCTTTAATAATAAAATCTTTATATTCAAACGGCCCAATATTCATCATCGTCATGATGTCATATTGGACAAAGAATTCCTTCTTAAAACGCGCGTATCTTTCTTTGAACTTCAAGGGCTTCCTTTGCTAAGAGTAAAAGGATGTCTTTTTCGAAATCTCTAATTTCGAATTCGACGGATACATAGCTTATACCATTTCTGGTGCTAAGATGTGCATCCATACCCATTATACTCATACTCATGGAAGAAGCCACTCTCAGATCTTTGCAAAGCAATATTTGTCTAAGGATCGTTTCCGTTTCTTCTGGAGTGCTAATCGTTGCCTCGTCTTTCTTGAGGATTCCATAGGAATAGTTCTATTCTTCTTCATCCACTTTCTAAGGTTCTTTATATCGCCTTCAAGTCCTTCTGGAACCTTACCCATTATAAAACCCATGACTAAATCTATACGAAGATCTTCTATTTGAAATCTTTTTGTGCCTAGGGCCATGTAGGTTACATATGCACTCTTAATTGGTGACATTCATCTCTCTCTTCATTAAAAGAAGTTGGCCTTCATCGGAATAGATTTTCTTTAAAAGATTATCCGTAAGAGATCTCCAGTTCCACTGATCTTCTTGAATCTTGCAATATATTTGCGTATCAAAGAAGTAGGACTTCGCCAAAGCAAAGTTAATATGATTTCCAGTTTTGGTTGTAAACCAATCCTTTTGTCTATTATTTATTTGATCAACTTCTTCAAATTCAATTTCAAAATTTGAAGGCTCTTTATCTGATAAGAATTCTATAAATAAAAGATGTCGAAATTTAGGAAAGAGTTTACCATTTGAATGGTTGAATAGCATGGTTGGTGCGGTTGAGAGGACTTGAACCTCCATGCCTTGCGGCGAGGGCTTCTAAGACCCTTGTGTATGCCATTCCACCACAACCGCTTACTTTAAAACTTTTTTAGCCAAGCAAAACTGATGAGTTTGAATAATATCTATTTTGTTATGTTCAGCTAAATCTTGCCACCATTTGATTTTATCTTTAAGCGGAAGTTTTCTAATCTCAAATAAAATACAGTCGTATGGATTGCCCCCTTTATAGGGACAATCCATGACGAGTCCAAGATATACCTCAGTGTTCACACCTTCTTTGTAAGGCGGAATTTCCTATCATCAAGTTCACCGTTCTGAAGCTTATTCACAACATCTTCTATGGTAAGATTGTCGAATTTATTCTCACCGCTCATTTCAACCATTCCGTCAACTACAAGCTTAACAACAGCTTGAGCAACCATCTCCCGTGGAAGCTCTTCAAAGACAGTATCTTTAAACCCAGCTTGCATGGATTCAAAGATCTCCTTAAATGTCTTGTCATAGTTGCAGCAAATGATGCCAAGTATGAAATGTACAGGATTCATGGTTTCATCTCGTTAATGAGGTTAATATCGACGTATGCGGCAAGATTAAAATCCTTCACATCGTCTTTGGTGTTGATCTTTTGAAATGTAAAGACCATTGTTGGATCTACAGCATAGACCTGAAACTTCTTATGATTAAAGTCTTCTTTTAGCATGGGAACTAAACGCTTCAGTATAGCATTAACATATTCAGGCTTAGACTCTTTCTTAAAGAAAGTATCGAAGTGATGCTTTATGCAAGCTTTTAACTCTTTCTTATCAAGAAGCTGGCGACTGAGAATCATTGAGTTGCTATGGAAAGGATTTTCCTTATCCAATCGCAAGCTCATCGTAAATGCGAACATATTGGGATGACCTTCCTTTGGTTTTCGTGAATGAACACGAAATATTTATTGGGTATGAGTTTTAAAAAGAAACCGCGAGCTTTGAATTCAGTTCTCTGCATGAGAATTTCCCCATGCGAAGTCATAATAACTTTATATCCTAAGCAGTTTGGATCCAATTCTAGATTTGGTTTTCTATATAAATCAGCCAGGAGTCTAGATAAATGCGTTTCATCCGTTTGATCTAATTCTCTACCAGTTAAAGCATAAAATGCTTTAGTTTCATAGTCAGCCGTTCTGAGCGGTCTTACGAGATGCATGTTGTTTCCTTTGTGATAAATATAGGCGGTGAGGGACTTGAACCCCCGACCCTCTGAATGTAAACCAGATGCTCTGACCAACTGAGCTAACCGCCCTCGATTAATTCTTTAAGATTTAGAAGCTCAAATCCCCCTTTAGGGATAATCTTTCCATCTTTAACTTTTAAGTTTCTATGATTAAGAGCAGACTTCTCTTTCTGATTCAGTTCAAGATTAAGCAGACACTTGATGTTTATACTCTTCTTTAGCTGCTTCCATTTTCTCATAGATATAAAAGCTTTCTTCTTTCGTGAAACCGAGATTTTCGTAAAATCTCTTTAATCTAAATGGATCTGAACCACGCAACGGACAGCACATAAGCGTGATAGGAATATGCATATCATCAGAGAATTTCTTAAGCATCTCCATCTGCTTTTTACCATGTCCATGACACGGCTTATTTATAACGATAAACATTAAGTACAACGATGTTGGATATACAGCGTTGTTCGTAAACTTCATCCAGCCTATCTTCGGAATCCTTATATAAAGATCCGTCTTATAGCTGCAATAGTAATACTTATATTCAAGAACCTGCTTAGACATCCAATTCAACAGATCATTGTTTGGTCTAAATGATCCATAAATAATTGGACGATTAAGAGGTCTTTTTGCGAATGTTGGTGTTACCATGGAATGGTGGACGCTACAGGACTCGAACCTGCCACCTTAGCCTTGCAAAGGCCACGCTCTACCAGATGAGCTAAGCGCCCCTTTATTGTCCTGTTTTTGGTTTGTTAGACATTAATTTTCTGAATACTTCTTCCATTGAAGATATTCCAGTTATCATGTCGCCTCCTGCAATTAGATGAGATCCTAACTCAGTCTTTAACTCTTGAGCCAGAAACTCACTCGCTTTCTCAGGTGTATATGAATGCCAACTCATACCACCATCTTGTGTTATCTCTGTATCAAATCTAAACGATTCGCACATGTTCTTATTAAAGTAATGATGATCAATGATGATCCAATCAGTGCTATTCTTTATAATTTCAATATCATCGAAACTTATTACGATTTTGTAGAAGTTGTCTGGACCTGGGTAGGCGATAAGAAAGACGATACGCCACTCAGGGAAGAGTTCGCCTTCAGGCGGGATAAAATACATGCGAGTTCCTTCTCTGGAAGATCTGATTTCTCGTCTATGAATATCATACCACTATTGTTTTGAATGTTTAATGCTCTCTTTAACTCCATGAGATTCTTGTATTCCTTTGGAGAGCCTACTAAGATGATTTTGTCTGACACGGGTTTTCCAGTCTATGATTGGGTGTTCCATAAGATCTTCTATATAAGAATAAATTCCTAATTCTTTTTTCATCTTCATGAGATCAGAGTGCGAAGTCAAGCTTTATAACCTGTGGTGTTTCTACGTATAAAGATATATGTATAATATCAGGATCATCTATAATATTCATCTCTTTTTTAAGAGAGAGAACATCAGGATCATCTTTATCTATTCTAACTTCTGCTTTTATTTTTGAATCGCTGAGTAGCTTGGCTACGACATTAACAAGCTGTTCTTTATCTACTGGTTTATTTACATAAGCATGTAGAGCTTGTTCTATATATTTTCTTGCGTTAATTAACTCTAGTGCTGGGAAAGAGTTGTTCGACACAGGATTTCTCTCTGAGTTTAGATCTAATGTAATCAGATGCTATATGATCATCAAATTTAAATACTATCTTAGGCGGTTTAATATTCATTAATTTCTTTAAATCTTTTAAAGCTTTTCTATCTTCTTTATTCATATTCCTCCGTTGACTAACAACTTATTAAACATGAATTTTTTCATGCTTGATCCAAGCGAATCTATAGAGTCTAAATCATTTTTTTGAACCCAATATTTATTTCCGTAAAGTGGATTAATTGGAGAGAAATTTTTTATTTTCAAGAATCTATCCTTTGAAATCCATCCCAATATATCTATATCAGATTGAACTACTCTAACTAATACGATGAATTCCGATCTTATCTGATTAAGACTATTGAATACTAATCTACAATTTATCTTCTTGGTTGGAGTTCCCTTTACTTCTACTGGAATACGAAGTTTTAAATCTGATTCATGATTATCACCTTTATTAAGGTAAATATCATGATTTATATCGCATCCGAAATATTTCGCTACTGCTAGTTCAGAAATAACTCCAATGGAGTCATCCTTTGGTGAATAATCTGATCCATCAAATCTAGTTGATGATATCTTTGCACGCTTAGATGAGAATCTAGAATTAGCTATCTCTTTAGCGAGTTCTAGTTCATAATTTGATAATGTTATTTTCATAATACTGGAGCGGGTAGAGGGAATCGAACCCTCGTCATCAGCTTGGAAGGCTGCGGCTCTACCATTGAGCTACACCCGCGTTACAGTTCATTGTCTGTCGAAACACAAACTTTATATAAAGCTGTGTTCTTGAAAAGAGTTTCACTTAATCCATTGAATTGTTCTGCCATATCAATTAATGGAACATCGCGTGGCATAGACCACACAACTGTCTTTTTGTTTAGATAATCTTGAGCATGAAAGTTCCAATGAATGTGGATATGATCCCAATCTTTATGCCACAAACACCGAACCATGTTATTATCGATGATAAATGTAAATTCTAACACATAAAAAAGATTTAGATCTTTATAGATGCCATTCCTGTTATTATGGAATGCATCATACTCCATTTTAACAAGGTCTATAAATTGTTGCGTGTAGTCTGACATATAAACCACTTGGTCTGAGTGGGGAATTCCGAGATCCCGACTTCCGCGTCCCAAACGCGGCGCTCTGCCTCTGAGCTACACCCAGGTATTAGAAGTAATATATCTCTGATTTCGACTCCAAGATCCAAGGCTCTGTCTCTTCTCTTTTCTCCGAAAAATTTACTTGGACAAAATAGAATTTTTTTTCTTTTATCTTCTTTGGCCTTTTCGAATCTGCCTAATGCAATACTTATGCTCTTAAATGAGCATTCTGTTGTTTCGATAAGATATACTTCATTAACGAAGTCAAACCAATGTCCATATAAAAATTCATGTTTGAATTTGCAATTAAATATATTTTCTAATATCGGAAGATATATTTTTTCTCTCTCCGTGAATCTAGAATGGGCTATATTAATAGCATCATATATCTTACATGAGCCATTAAGTATATTTTGTTTTTGCTTAGCTGAGATTTTATCTCTAGACTCTTCGGAAAGAATTCTTCCTAAATTCTTAGGTCCATGTATAATTTTTTCTGATGTATCCAATATTTTTACATCTTTAATTATGTAATGAACTGTAGACTTTCCAACATCTAATTTAATACAAATGTCACTTAATGACATACCGTGTTGTCTTAGATGAATTATTTCTTCTCTCAGAGGATGTGGCTTCACAAAACCATTCTACATGTAGAGATGAAAAGTTCAAGAGATGATATCCATGTGTAGAACGAATCTTACTATCGGTTCATGGACAAACCGAAAAGAAAAGACGGCTTTCCACCGTCAGGCAAGAAACAAATAGACCATGGAGATGTTCTTGCTTGATCCCGTTATTCCCACCTGGACCTGGGTAAGTTGATCCCCTAACCAAGATCAACAAGAAAAAAGACACATGACTGGCACTTTTTACCCTGACATCACCGGAACTCCCGGCAACTTTAGAACTCGTCCAGAGAGTCACAGACCTCGCCAGTTAGGTACTTCTGCTTCCGCAGATCAATGCTTATGGGATTGCTTCAGGTGAGGCTAGTCACTCCGTCTATTGCAACGGAGAACCCTTCCCGAACACAAGCAACGGTTTTCACATCATGTGTCAGATATGTTATACCTGAAATTAAATGGCTGGTAGGGTTGGATTCGGACCAACATATGGCAAGTTAACAGCTTGCTGCCTTACCAATCGGCCACCTACCAATATTTTAATGTTGTTTAACAATTATCGCAGTCTCAACCCTATTAATACATTTCCGAACATAATCAACAGGGTTCTTCATCTGCTCTTCAGTCCAAGGAAACTGACCATTCTTCGAAGGAAATGGAATTATATGCCCACCATTTTTAGCAAACAAATCTATATGATGTTTCCTGTCATCAATCAAACAAGACTGATGAGAGGCTATTCTCCATTTATCTCTGACGAGAGTTAGTCTTGAAAGATACTGTGGAAAGTGAATTTTAATCCAAGCTGCTTTACCAGCCCATGACTCTGGATTTGGAGTTGGGCAGCTAAGAAAAATCCATTTGTCTGAAGTAGAATTAACCAGTTCAACAAGTTCGTCTGCCCAAGGCATTTTGGGTAGATCTCTCCAGAATTCAAAACAATCAATGTCATCTAGAATTTGTTCTGGAGTTCTATTGGGAACTTGCTCCCATTCTCCAATGGTTGGAGATATTCCATAGAAAGCAAATACACTTGTATTAAGATCAACTATTACTTCATCCATATCTATGTAATACTTCATTGTACTATAAACCTTATATATTTGATACGCTCTACTTTAACCATGGCGTCATCAATTTCAAGCCATTGAGATTCTTTAATGAGTTTGGTATACTTCCAATATTTCTTCATCATCTCATCGTGAGATGGGCATTCTTCAGGAATACCTTCACTTCCCTTCAAGGAGATAAATACAATAAATCTTTCTTGCTTAGGAACTGATACTGGAGTCTTTGACCAAAACATGCGGGGTTTTCTCCTGGGTTCACCCCCAAACCCCTTATGGTGCTACGGTATGATTTTTTCAATCAACTCATAGCACCACAAGGGGCTAGTGGGATTAGTTTAGTTTTAAATATTAAAAGTCAAGATGGGAACAGACGGGTTATCTGATCCTCAGTGAAGCCCTTATCTTTGAGAACCTGAATTGCCTCATCACGCTCCTTGACCTTTTTCACTTCAAGGAAAGAGCTAACGATCTGATCAATTTGCTTCGAAGAATACTGATGAGCAAACTTCGCAATCTTGATCGTCGGCAATGACTTGTGAATGATCATTGCGATCTTACGGATCGTTGAGATATTGCTTCTGGTGATCTTCACGCCACAGACAGTTTGATAAGGCTTGATTTCGTTTTCTAATGAGAAGATGGCAACCTCAACAAGTTCAGTGACAGTAAGAACATTAGTCTTTGATTTGCGAAAGTCCTTGGGCTTGTTCGCTCTCGGATAGATGATGATATAGTTGGCATCATCGTCCCCTACACGGCCAATCTCCGCTGCATGGGTAGATGGGAGATTCCCCCTGATGAATTCCATGCAGCGATCTGCTTCATCTTCTCTTCCAGAGAAACGACGCATCTGATCAAGAAGCGGAGCAATGGGAATACGAAATATTCCTTCGACATGAAGTGGAGCATTCTTCAGTGTATGGATTACACATGCACCTAGCTCTGATCCTCTTGTGTCGTTGAAAAAAACTTTATTGTCAAACGACTTGTTTTCAGGAAACAAGTCGTTAAGACCGATTAACTGCTGCGACGATGAGCTTGAGGTCATGTAATGACACCTTCTTGAGTAAAGGAAATTCCATTAACAACTGATCAGTCGTTATGGAATCGTAAGTAAATAGTTTATTCATTTTAACTTCTCCGAAACCGGAGACTTTTTCTAAGATATTAAATACATCAACGCCCCAGCGTTTGATATATGGAGTACGCTTTGCATTGAGTTCAGCAAGCTTAAGGATCTTTCTTTGCTGCTGAAGTTCAGCTATCTGCTTATCAATTTCTTCTATTGTCATGTGTGAATGCTCCATCCATGTGTCTTGGTAAGTGATACAGAATAATTAGTCTTATCGGATTCAGGACTATGATAAATCAATCCTCCATCTATGTATCTTTTACCATTTTCAAATGCAATAAAAGTAAATGAGTGATCAGCGAAGTCTTTATAGAGTTCGATGACATCGCCCATCTTATTCAGGCGATTCAATACTTCTGTAAACTCCTTTTCCTGACCAATTGATTGAGCGAAAAGTTTTGTAGCTTGAAAATGTTCTTGGCATTTGATATGAATCATTTGAACATATGTCCTGATTTTTCAGACCACCAGATCATATCTAGATATTTCTCTGGTATGGATAAACTTCTGGCATAGTTGACAATACACTCTTCAATTAACCAGTAACGATACTCTGTAAGAGCTATCTCCTTTACGAAGATACCTTCGCAGTATCTAACGGCTGGAGATAGATGTTCATATCCTTCAGACTTATCATACCAGCGATTGATATAGCAGTTCAGAATATGACGATCAACGATTGCTATGCCATCACTCCTTCCTGCATTACGACAGAGATGACTGGCTTCCTTTAGTCCATATCCCTTGATCTGTGCAGCAAAGATATTACGAACCATCTTAGAGTCACTGTCTCCTGAATAAATATCGTAATATTCCTTTGCGCGTTCTAAGAATATTTGAATATTATCGAACTTATTATTCTTAAACCTAACGCCATTTCTACCCATAATATCAGGGGTGATCTTGATCAGATCGCCTTTAACTTCATCTAATACAGCCTGTGAAGCTAAAGCTTTACTCTGCGGAGTCATCAAACAAAATACAGCTTCGTGTTTAAATTGTTCAAAGGTTGGGTTAGACACCCAATTCTTCTGCTCGTTTAAAATTAGTTCATTCTTTAATGTTTCATACGTCTGTGCATCGTTCATGTTATGACCTAAAAAAAGAGAGTAGGTTGCCGCCCTACTCTCTTCAAAAGATATTACTTCTTTTTCGCCGCTTCACGCGCAGCGATGGCAGCCTTGGAACGCGAAGGACGAATCCTCTTCGCTGGAGCCTTCTTCTCGATAGGCTTCTTCGTGGTCTTCTTGGCTTCCGAAAGTGCAGCAGGAGCTACGACTTCCTTTTTGACGACAACTGGAGCTTCGACTGTAACATCGTAAACTTCATTGGCGATAGTGATTTCGAAACGCTTGGAAGAAGGATTCTTCGCAGCATAACGAGCAATGTAGCGAGCAGGAATGCCAGCGATGCCTTTATCGGCAACGTCGGCAGTATTGCTGCCTGGGGCGATGGTAACGTGAGTTGCCATGTAGTTAAACCTTGGTATTGTTTAGAAGTTAATAGTAAAGGGGTTGCGCGTATAATGATCTCATACCATTATTTTTGAAACATTTTTGCGAACAAGAAAAAGATAATAACAGCAAAGAATGCTATTGCACCAATGGTTATAAAGAACACCCAAAGAAGAATTCTAAACGCTATTCGTAGTAGCAAGATGCTAAAGGGAAACCACCATGGAACCCAGCCAACTATCGCTGGAATAGCGAATATGAATAACCAAGCCCAAGATAATGTTATAGGCCAAGTGACTGGCGCATTTGGGTTTTTAGGTATCTGTTTGTAGCTGAAGTCTTCCACTTGTTTAAAGTATCCTTATCTAGTGGAGTTTTCTTAGGAAGAAAAGTTTCTTTTATGATCTTTCCTTCAAATACTACCTGAACTTTAATATTATCGCTTTGCTCTACGATTACTAACTCTGAGTCCAGGGAGCAAGAATCCTGGGTTGAACATGAATTCTGTCGCACCGTCTTCTCCAAGGATTTTACATGGGATGATATTTCTACTTATCTCATATCCGCGTAATAGATCTGGAAGATGATCCCATTGACAGAAGATCTTTGGACGGAACTTGTGACCAATATCAGTTATATATCCATGATTAGTAACAACTACTCCACATCCACTTGTAAGTAATACAAAGTTATTTCTTCCAGTTAATATATATGCTTCATTGATATTCAGATCAAGTTTATACTTAATCTGATCTAGAAATTTCTTCCATGATTTAGGTTTGAATTTACGATACTTCATGTGGTTGGCCCATATGGATTCGAACCATAATGAAAGGAGTCAAAGTCCTCTATCCTACCGTTAGATGATGGGCCAGTGAGGACTCAGGATAATCCTAAGTCCTGCATAAGCAAGGCTCTATTTATCTCACCAGTAATTCTATCATAATCAATGTTTTCATATCCAAGGATTTGCCTTTGACATGGAATTAAAGATCCATCTGGATTAAATATGAAGACTTGGAACCAGAAATCTTTTTCTTTGTAAATATTTTTATCTTTATATCTATCACAATAAATGGGTGTACTTACAACAGTAAATCCATTTACATCTACTTTTTCAAATATATCATAATGATAACTTATATCTTCTAAACGCACATATCCTCCTTGAGTTTCTTAAGGCGCATATTATAGATTACTTTAAGTAAATAATCTTTCGTAACTCGTCCTTGTGTTACAAATGTCTCAAAATTCTTTACCGTAACATACGAATCGCCTCTGTAATAAGATATGTCGCATTCACATTCATCTACAACTAATTGAGTGAAGATTATTTCATCTAACATTTAGTTCTGCTTTCATCCATTCCTCTACTTTCTTATGGAATTGATCTCTCATGACTACATCATGATTCATTACTTCTACTGAATGAAATGAATCTATGATTCTATCATTAAGCTTAAGTTTATAGAGGTATCTCACAAACATTCCCATAGCTGGAATATCAACAACCTCTTCGATACACACTAATGTAAATGGAGGTTGAGTTGATGCGGAATGTTCATATTGAATTGGTCGTTCTATAAAGAACGGGTCGCCATCATCGGTGATATATCCAAATCTCGCTTTAGACATCACCCGATTCCAAGGACTTCATTTAAAAGATCCTTTCTGATCTTTGCTACTATATCTTGATATGTAGAAGGTCCGAAGAGTCGGATTTCTTCAGGTAAGATTTCTATAACTTTAGATTCTCTGTTATCAAAATATTCACCTAATTGCAAGGGCATTTTTAAAGCTCTGTTCAAACATGCGATCTATGAAAGATTTATCTTTTAGAAGACAATCAGAGTTAGTAGTTACATACTGAAAGAATCTCACGCCATGAAATAAAAAGTCATATCCGCGTGTTTCACCAACACTTGGAGAAAACTTTACCTTTTGAATTAATCTATACACTTCTACAGTGTATTCGTGATATGGAATTGTTTCGACAAGATTAATTACTTTGAAGATGTCGAAGGAGTTTTCCAGGTAGATTTCATCTGCTTCTCTAGCCATTCTTTAGCCCTATCTGAAAGCCTGTCGTTGATAATTTCATCAGATAACTTATCTACATCGTAGAATGTAGTTATATATTTATCTTCTAATTTTACTTCGTGAATCCACTTTGAGAACTGACCATCATGCGTCATTATCTTTTCACGCTTAATAAAAATTGTAAATGGATGTAATACTCTTACTTCATGATTGTCGTAGGAGTATGTAAATTTTTCTGCTACTTGTTCGTATAAAGTTATATTA